>JAESFQ010000014.1_pt1 | contig 185710 bp, 149 predicted proteins | sample 9269431 | NCBI WGS metagenome assembly JAESFQ01 (sample SAMN14502588, study PRJNA617103) | algae metagenome | isolation source: Plectolyngbya sp. WJT66-NPBG17 and co-occurring heterotrophs from well... | place: USA: Mojave Desert, Joshua Tree National Park, California | collected 2006-08-06 | reverse complement strand
TCCTTGAACTTTAGTTAAATCTCAAAAGAGAAAGATCGGGCAACGACTGTAAGCTCGTCGCAGAAACACTTTTAGACAGTAGCTAAAGCTCGAAAGATTGTTAAGAAAAATGTGGCTAAAGAATAGACTGACGCTCAAGATCATTAAGCTGACGCTGAGCGCAACTTAGCCAAAACAATCTGACTTCGCTTCGTTGATTGACGGCTTCAAGCTGGGGCAACCGATGATGGGTTTGCCAACGAATTCTGAGGTTGGTTGCTAGACCCACATAGAGAACTTGATCACGCGCGATCACAAAGTAGATTGCAGAACATTCTGGCAGTCTTTGCCTCTCTAGCAGTTTCAAGTTAGGTAACGCACTGAATTCTTGTAGCACCGCTTTCGTTAGCTCTTAGAGTGTCCTACCCTAGGTTCCCCCATCCATGCAATCAAATGAACATCTAACCTCTAGCATCCAAACTCAAGAGATTTTCTGGGAGCCTTCAACCCTGTACCTGGACGAAGCTCATTCTGTTTTTGGTGATCACTGGATTTACTTCTTGTTACTTTTGCCTACTACTTAGTCATCATTTGGCAGTCAACGGTGAGTAGAGTGCAAGGTCTGATGCCACCAAGAAACCAGAAGCGATTATGGATGAAAACGCTTGCCGATCAGCAAAGTGATGCGTTGTTTATAACCCAGGAGCGAGGGGAACATCTAAGAGAACTAGTTTGGCAACCCTCATGAAGCACTACAAGGTCAATTCTGTCCAACCAAAAATCAGCCAGTTGTCCTCCTTCCTGGCTGGTAAGTTGAGCAATGTCGGTGAACAGAGCACAGCCTCCTATGCAGTTCGTCACCTTTTTGAGTCAGCGGAAGCTCTCTATCGAACCTTAAACTTCTATACCAGCGAAAACCTGGCTATCTTTACCGATGCTGGACGTTACCTGAACCTTCAACAGGAACATGACTTGATGGCACTGACGGCTCACTATGCCGAGGCGATCAACACTCAGTGGATTCAAAAAATTGTAGAACACGACTCAACGCTGACCGAGAGCGATCGAACCGCCCTTAAATCAGCCCTTGAACTTTACAAGACAACGGTCACGGCAACTTGTGCTGCGTTAGGCAGCCCCACTTGGCTTGAGTAGATGCGGTATCAAAGGTTTGGGCACTCCTAAACATCTAAGAAGACAAAAGAAGGCATCCGCCTAAACACGCTGAAGTCGCTACAAGCAAGGTCAGAGAGTTCGCTGGGGATTATCACAGTCGCTTCATCACGGTGGTGGGTAAAAATGCAGCCAACGAGATCACTCTACAAACTACCTCTTTGGCGAGGGAGTCGAGCAAATTCTGCCGCAGGAAGCCTGACAAGCTATACAGTCACCCGATCTCCTAGTTGTCCGATCGTTCATCGACTATCTAGTAGGTTTCGCGGTCTGGGTCTGAAGGTTGACCGCTCAACACCTCCCATAATTGACCGGGAGTTGCCTTAACGTTCAAATAGGCGCGATCTACGTGAAGAACCTCTAAGCCATGATGTCGCAAGAAACAGGCAAAAAACTCCATTTTGCCCGTATCTCTGAGCGTTCGGCAATTTTCCGGCACATCGTCGCGCCGAAACCAAAACGAGGCTTTGGTCCAGGTCAAACCAAAGATACCTGTTTCCTTGTTGTAGCCACTCATAGGGTAGTCTTGCAATCAGTACGCTTGTATTTTACATTGGCATTTATTTTTGGGCGCACGGATCTACGCACAGATCCCGACCGAGCTTTTGAGATTCAACTGGTTGCGGGTTTCGCTCTTTGGGTGAATTTGTCTAAAAACTCCTATCTGCCTGAATTTCCATCGACTCAATCTAAAGTGACACCAGCCTTTTGAGTTGGACGAGTATTAGAGTCGTGATGGCTGAATCTAAATCCTGGCAATCGATTCCCACGAATCTGACCCAAGAACAATTCGAGGAATTTGTCTTGCCGCATCTGAAGCGGGGAACTCGTGGACCTCAACCAAAGAGCTCTTTGCACGCGATCTTCAACTGCATTTTGAAACTGCTGTACCTGGGATGTCGGTGGAAAGAGCTACCCATCGACCAAGACAAGGTGTCGTTTAACACGCTTTTTGGGCTCTTACGCACTTTAGGTGATTTAGGTTTTTGTGTGAAGAACCTTGCACTGAATGAATAGCGTTCAGGCATGTGAAAATTCTGTCAGTGCCCGCTTACTAGGAGGATGAAAGCCTAAAACAATATCAGTCTCAGGGATACCTGCTGCTAGTAAATCATCCACCACACAGATTGGTTGAGTCTTCTTCAACCCAGATTTTGCCGTTTTTGATGCACATATACATAATGATGTGTTGAACTCGCGTTTTCTCATTCCAGCCGAATCGGAACCAGAGATACTGATCTCGATCGGGGTCTAAAGCGAGGCGATCACTAACCTCGGAACCCTCTGAAGCAGCTTGCTCATTCGCCCTACGATAATATTGATTCAAGAGGGTCTGAATGACCGTTCGGTAATACGTTAGTTGATCCATTGTTGAATTTCCTCCTTCCTCGTGTCTACAACTATTAAAAGCAGTCGATTTTGATCAATAACGGCTTGCACTGATTTTCTTTGAAAAAATTCTGCATGAACTCAGTCATCAATGGCTAAATAGAGGATATATTCCGGCTCGGTTAATTGGATCAAGTTGCGGTAGACAATGTATTGACCTAAAGCACTATGAAAGTCATACATCATCGACTTTCCGACAAAGCTTTTGATTTCAACCACAATTTTCTGCCCTTGTCGCTCTGCGGCGATCGGCTTTTCGGCAGCTAAGTCTGCGTAGAGTTCGGCATCTTCGTATTTAATGATGTAAGGATCAGCCGTAATCGCCCAACCATCCTTAGATCAGGGCATTCTTAACCGCGTCGTGGTACAGGTCTTTCGCAGGCATCGTTGAGTCACTGAGTCTGGCTCTTATTGTAAGGGGGTCCTGCCAAGCGACGTCCGCGATCGATCAAGCCTTCATAAAACACAGGGGGCATCAGCGCGCTCTAACCCTGATTTGAAATTGAGACAATTCAGCTTGATGAGTTGGAGCGAGCGTTGAATAGGGAGCACTTCAGCCCCTGAGTTCTGAGCGACTGCAATTACTTTGACCGGTTCTGGAACTCCTGTAAAAAATACTGTCGGGTATTCTCTACTCTGTCGCGAAAATTCTTCTCTAACGCCGGACGAAGGTGGGCATAGCGAACGTTCTCACGGCAACCATAGAAGATATCAAAGACCCTCAACCCATTGGCTAACCACTCTTGACAGTTCGATTGGGTCACGATGCTATCCGGCAACCAATGTTTACGCATGAGGTGGCGAGGAACGTGAATTGGAAACACAGAGGGTCTGCATCAGGAACCGATTATGCAACGTCGAGTGCAACGATTGGGTTAGCAACTGGTAATTTTAATACCGATGGCACTGCTGATGCGATCACGATCGATGGAACCACGTCAAAAGCCACGCTCACACCCGGCAATGGCGATGGCACTTTGGAGATTGGGCTAGATGATGGCTTTGGTATCGTCTCGTCCCCAAAACCTCAAGCGATCTACGACGGACTGAACCGCCTCAAGACTGAAACCAATCCGCTCGGCAAGTCTCGCACCTGGGGTTACAGCTTTGCCGCTAACCAAACCACCATGACCGATCGCAACAACCCTACCCGCGCCTTCAAGTGACACCGGCAGTCGCCTTCATAAGATTCAGAATAACGATGGCACCTTCGTCAACGATGACTACGCAAACAATGACGAACTGAAGCAGGCAGACTACAGCCCCACCACCCGCACCGATGAAAACTACACCTAGGATGCCAACGGCTATCGTACTAACTCAGGGGTGATGCGCTAGACCTGTGGATCAGGTTTACAGAACCCATTAGCAGTGAGGATTGCAGCGAGGATATCCACAGGTCTAGACCACTACCACTCAGGCTATGTCACTGGAGCAAACAATCAACTCTCCTCCGATGGCAAATACTCGTACACCTACGATGATGAGGGCAATCTCAGAATGAGAAGGAAGCGGTTGCCCTGATCTAGCACTCTGTAGTAGCCTCTAGCACATCTTATTCTTCAACGGGTTCTCATGAATACGAAACGACTGCCTCAACCGCCACCGAATGCCACCGATTTCTTTACGCTCTTTGCCGATAGGCTCAAACGCAAAGGCATTACCCTCGAACATCTCCTCCTGTTTGAACAGCAATCAACGCTAACTAAACGAGAGATTGCCCACAAGTTTGAGGCCTACCTCAATGAGGAGTCCCATCTCTATCACACGGATCAAACCGGGAAAAAACTCGCCCTCGCAAACCGGGAGATCGTTAAGCAGTTCTCCAATCAATATGCAACTCAAATTATTTCACATCTGGGATTAACCCTTCCACTCCCCGCACAGGCTAGAACCCTCTCCAAGGTCGAGTGCCTCTTGCAAACCGTGAAACAGACAGACCTGGATGACGCAATTCAGCTCTAACTAAAGTAGGGGGAGGGCAGCGGTTGGCAATGCGAGCCTGCCACTATGAGCCGATATAACCCGGGCCGCAACCCTAAGCTTGGCAAACTGGCTCTAGCACTGTACCCACAGAGAGGCGCTTCCGCAGTTTTGATTCTGCTGGGACTGGAAACCCTCCATTCCTTGAGTGTTACGTTCACTCGTTGAACGATCCCACATCCGTTCACTCAATATGCGTATGAGCCAAAGCTTGTCAGCCAGGGTGCAAGGTTAGACTCGTTCCAGTTATGGAAGACGCTCGTAGCGCTACTTGGGGATTGAATGAGTCGGCGAGCAGAAAGTTGTGCTAAGGGGCATACCACTGGAACCTGCTGGGAAGCAAGGAGACTGAAGCCCCTGCTCTACCGCTCAAAAGCTTCCTACCAAAGCATTGAGAGCTTCTCTGGCTTGTCTCAATGAGCCTGAGCAATGGTTTTGAAACCCCTGCTGAGTCAGTCTTGCCGCTTGAGCGCGAGTGCCTGTACGGTGATGCCTTTAACGCCATGACATACCGTCGTCGTACTACGATGGTAGCTAAGAGTGGAGGGTTGGTTGGCACGGCCAAACACTCTGCTTTGTCGCCCGTTTGCACTAGACAGGAGTGAAGTGACACGATGAGCCAATGGTTTTCGACGGCTCGGTTTGGCATGTTTGTGCATTGGGGACACAGTTCGCAACAGGGCCTTGAGTTATCTTGGCCGCTGGTCGGCGGTGTGTTTAGTCTACCCTTCTGTAGCAAGATACCCGTTGAGCAATATCACGCTACAGCGCCACAGTTCAATCCACAACACTATGATCCGGCTGCCTGGGCGGCATTAGCCCAACAATTAGGGATGCAATACGTGGTGCTGACCGCGAAGCATCACGACGGCTTTGCCCTGTTCCACACTCAAGAGTCTACGTTCTCGATTCAACACACCCCTTACGAACAAGACGTTGTACGGCAGTTTGTGGAGGCGATGCGAGCGGCTGGGCTGCGAGTGGGGTTGTACTTTTCGCTCATTGATTGGCACCATCCCGACTACCCAGCCTTCACGGAAGCGGATAAACCTTATCGCTTTGGAGAGTATCGCCACCCCACCCCAGAGCAGTGGGAACGTTTTACCCAGTTTATGTTTGCGCAAGTCCAGGAGTTGCTGACTAACTATGGCCCGATCGATGTGCTCTGGTTTGATGGTGGTTGGGAACGCACGCCTGAGCAATGGCGGGTACAGGAACTCCATGCCTTGATTCGCTCGCTCCAACCAGAGCTTCTGATCAATGATCGACTACCCGGGTTTGGCGATTTTGCCACGCCTGAGCAGTTTATCCCACCGCAACCGTTAGAAGGAGACTGGGAAACCTGCATGACCATCAATGAAAGTTGGGGCCATAACACTCAAGATACGCAGTTCAAATCCCCCAGGCAACTTATCCATACCCTTTGTGAAGTCGCGGGCAAAGGGGGGAACTTACTGCTCAACGTCAGCCCGATGGGAGACGGAGCCCTGCCGCCAGCCTTATTGGAGCGGTTGATGACCATCGCAGACTGGATGCAAGGGAATCAGGAGAGTATTGTGGGCACCAGTCCAGGCTTAGCCTCCTGGCAGTTCTATGGTCCCTCCACACGCCGGGGGCAGCGGCTTTATCTACATCTGTTGATGAAGCCCTACGACACGATTACCGTGCGTGGCCTACCGATCAAACAGGTGCAGTCAGTGCAGGTGTTAGCGACTGGAAAGGCTTTGGAATATAGCACTCGCTGTGCCATTGTGGACTCTTTACTGAATCCAGATCCGCTGGGAGAGTTGACCATTCAGGTGCCTGAAGCCGTGCTGGATCCGTACGTTACCGTACTGGCAGTAGACATGGGCTGACCTAAAGGGGGCTACGATAGAAATGCATAATGCCAAACGGTTCCAACAGCGCTTTCAACTCCAAAAAAGCTTTGTCTTTGTGGTCTGCCAACCCATACGCCAATACGTCACCCGTCGTCTGATCAATGGGTCTATCGGAATCACTATGCAGATGTTCGCCATGAACGTTTCACAATGATCAAGAAGGCTCAAAGCCCTGAAATACGTTGAATCGTCCTAACATAGTGTTTGACTTGCATAATTCAGTCGATAGACCCTGATCAATTGCCCACCACAACCAGCGTTGTTGATGTTTGGATTGCACGAAACGACTCATCTCGTCTATTTCAGCTTCCACCTCGCAAGGGTCTGCAAGGCAGAGTCGAACTACTGTTTGGGTCGGTTCCAGCGCTGCTAACACGGTTTCATTCACCGCCTTCAAGTAAGGACTTTTTTTCCAGGGTTTTCATCACCGTGGTCGTACTGATGCCCAGCACTCGTGCGGTATCCCGGATGCCACTGCCATGGATGGCCATCTCGCTGATCTGCTGCTTCACCTGCGTCCCGTAAGCGGCATAGCTGTACTCTTGAATAAAGGTGCTGCGCTCACACTCAGAGTTTTAGCAGCGATACCGCTGTTTACCGACCGCGGTCAGCCATGCTTAATCACCGCGATGTCATCACAATCAGAACAATGAATTGGCTCTAAAACCATGATGCTGAAGAATTGAATGAGTTCACCCTTCTATTTGAGCTGATTCTTTCAGCTACAACAACACGTCTGAGACATTACCAATCTTGTGACACTCTCGCGTTCCGAAAGGTGAGAGCAACGGGGAATACAAAGCAAGCCTAAACATTAGAGGAATCCTTACTCGACCCTTTTCCGTTATGGATGTGACTATATCTTGACCGTTTGGGAAGACTCACAAAGGGGTAGGCTATTAGGGGAATAAAAAAGCAAAAAACTCTACTCCTTCATCATTACATTTTGAGCACTATCGAGATTGAGCTAGGCTAAGCCGATCGGTCTATCATCTTTAGAGGCACCAAACGATGCAAAGCCACGGTTCAAACCACAAACGGCTTAAGGGACTGCTGATCCGATAACTACATTGCATTACCTTCTCCCATCTGTTCCCTAGATGATCCCAAAGCCTACTCCCATGAGGTTGTTGGACTGGGTTAATTTCTTAATTTTCAGGAGTTCCTCACTTATGCAAGGTACGACTCAGGACAGGAAACAGTTCATCAAAGCGATACCCCAGCGAGGAGTTGCGATCGCTGGAGTAGTCTTGTTGGGTATCGGTGGAGCAACGATGTATGGATTGAGAATGGCATCGGTTAAACAGAAGACTATTGCACCTGTGGTAACCCCTGTAATTCAGACTGTTACGGCATTGGGGCGGTTAGAGCCAGGGGGTGAAGTAGTTAAGCTCTCGGCTCCAACATCAAGTCAAGGAAATCGAGTCGATCGATTGCTAGTGCAAGAAGGCGATCTCGTTAAAGCAGGTCAAGTGATTGCGATTCTGGACTCGCATGATCAGCGCAAAGCCGCTCTCGAAGAAGCAGAGGGACAAGTGAACGTGGCGCGCGCCAAACTGGACGTGATTCAAGCAGGTGCGAAACGAGGTGAAATCAAGGCCCAACAAGCAGAAATTGAGCGGTTGGGTGCAGAACATCAGGGCAATATTGCTGCACAAGTAGCAACTGTAGTTCGGTTGCAAGCAGAGTTGAAAAACGCCCAAACCGAGTCCAATCGTTATCAATCGCTGTATCAGGAAGGCGTAATTTCAGCGTCTGAACGTGACAGTAGACGCTTAGCATCAGACACAGCTCAAAAGTCTGTCCAAGAAGCGCAAGTTAATCTCGATCGGATTCGTTCTACCACTCCGCAGGAATTGAATAAAGCCAGAGCAACGCTGGATCAAATTGCTGAGGTGCGTCCTGTCGATGTGCGTTTGGTGCAAGCAGAAGTGAATCGTGCGATCGCAGCCTACAATCAGGCAAAGGCAAGTTTTGAGCAATCCTTAGTGCGTTCTCCTACCAATGGTGAAGTGCTGGGTATTCACACGCGAGCGGGCGAAGTTGTCTCGACGGATGGCATTGTCGAGATTGGGCAAACGCGGCAGATGCAAGCGATCGCAGAAGTTTATCAAAGCGATGTCAGTAAAGTTCGGGTTGGACAACAAGTTCAGGTCACAAGTGATTCAATTCCGGGTGAATTAACCGGAACGGTTGAGCGAGTGGGATCTCAAGTACGCCGACAAGCGATCGTCAATACCGATCCCAGCGCCAATATTGATGCCAGGGTAGTTGAGGTGCATATCAACTTAGATAATGCCTCTAGTAAAAAAGCTGCCAAATTCACGAATCTGCAAGTTCAGGTGGTGATCAAACAATGATTGGATTCATTCAACAACTCCAGCACCGTACTCCCCTCGGATGGCTGCAACTGCGTCATGAAAAAGGTCGCTTGCTGGTTGCACTGGCAGGGATTGCCTTTGCAGATGTGCTGATGTTTATGCAGCTTGGCTTTCAGAATGCGTTGTATGACAGCAATACTCGTGTCATTCGCGCCATGTTAGCCGACATTGTCTTGGTCAGTCCTAAAGCCCTAAATCTACAAAATCCATCTACCTTTTCACGGCGACGGCTGCTCCAAGCAAAGGATGTTCCGGGTGTCCAAACATCAACTGCGTTGTACATTAACATCATTGCCTGGAAAAATCCTCAGACTCGCCTCAGCGCTAATGTGCGAGTGTTAGGATTTGCGCCCGATCAGCCAACCTTTAACCTACCGGAAGTCAATCAACAACTCAACAAACTAAAGTTACCGGACACAGTGCTGTTCGATCGCGGTTCTAAAGGTCAGTATGCAGAGGCGATCGCCCAAGTGAATCAGGGAAACCCAGTCGCTGCCGAAGTTGATCGCCGCACACTCACGATCGCCGGACTGTTTCGATTAGGAGCTTCGTTTGGTGCAGATGCTAGCTTGATGGCAAGCGATCAAACCTTTCTCCGTCTGTTTCCACGACGAGATGCTGCCAGTATTAGCCTGGGACTGATTCGGATCAAACCGGGTTCTGATCCACGACAGGTCGCCGCTGCCTTGAAAGCTCATTTACCCGAAGATGTGCACGTGCTAACTGCTCAGGAGTATGTGCAATTTGAGGAAAACTACTGGAAAGCTACAAGCCCAATTGGCTTTGTCTTTGGGTTCGGAACCATAATGGCGTTTGTCGTTGGCGTTGTGATTGTATATCAAGTGTTATCGACCGACGTGAATGCACACATGAAGGAGTATGCCACCTTCAAAGCGATGGGCTATAGCAATTCCTATTTATTAAGCATCGTGTTTGAAGAAGCAGTTATCCTGGCACTTCTCGGCTTTATTCCCGGTGCCATTTTGCCGATAGGACTTTATGCCTTAGCTGCGAAGGCAACCGCTTTACCGATTTATATGACGATTTCAAGGGCGGTGTTTGTCTTAGTGCTAACGGTTGTGATGTGTGCGCTTTCAGGAACGATCGCAACTCGCAAACTACAGTCCGCCGATCCAGCAGATATGTTTTAGGAAAGAACAATGGCGATCGCTATTTCGGTTCAAAATCTCGATCACTACTTTGGTCAGGGTCAACTTCGTAAGCAAGTCTTATTTGAGATTAATCTCGAAATCAACACAGGTGATATTGTAATCATGACGGGGCCTTCTGGCTCTGGAAAAACAACATTGCTGACGTTGGTCGGGGGGTTGCGGTCTGCCCAAACTGGAAGCTTACAAGTTCTGGGGCAAGAGCTTTGTGGGGCAACTGCTCAACAACTAACGCAAGCCCGAAAAAATCACGGATACATCTTTCAGGCACACAACCTGCATGGCAGTTTGACCGCGCTGCAAAACGTCAAAATGGGTTTGGAATTGCATCGAGAGTTGTCTCCCGCAGAGATGAAAGCGCGCTCAATTGCGATGCTAGAACACGTCGGATTAGAAGAGCGCATTAATTACTATCCTGATGAGTTATCGGGTGGACAGAAACAAAGAGTTGCGATCGCCCGTGCGCTGGTCAACCGTCCCAAACTGTTGCTGGCAGATGAACCCACTGCAGCTTTAGACAGCAAATCGGGTCGGGATGTGGTCAACCTAATGCAATCTCTCGCAAAAGAGCAAGGCTGCACAATTTTGTTGGTAACCCATGACAATCGGATTTTAGATGTTGCTGATCGAATCATTCACATGGAAGATGGCATATTAAAGCGTATAGGGATTGCGACAGGATACGATGCTGTTAGCGAACCGCCCAGAGAAAAATTCGTACCATCAAGCTTTTATTCGATTACTGGTGTTAATTTTGCAAAGTGAGATTGCCGTGTCCGAGCAAGAGGAATGCCTTCTAACCAGGCAGCGACTCGTACCAGGTTCATCGCAACCGCTGTACAAGATGCTGAAAATGGACTTTGCTCAAGCCAATGTAACGACATTGCCGCAAACCTAATGAGTAAACTCCTTGAGAGGTTGTCCCTTCAATCCCTGCTCGAATGGCATATTGTTACTTGAACTCCTCTGTTGTTTGCCGCACACGGGCTGTTTCTAAAGCTTGATATTCTTCTTGAACCTTGATAGTTAAGGTTCTCGGCTGACCCTTGGCACGGGTGCATTGGGAATGCAAAGGACACTTGAGGTAAACTGAACGCTTAAACTCAATGTGAATGATGGGTTTGCCATAACAGTCTTTTCCAGGTGTCCATAAGTGGCTATGCTTGTGATTAGGGCAACGAACTACTTCTCGGTTCCAGTTGATTTCAAGATGAGATAAGTCAAAGCCATCTTTTACTTTGGCTTGCCATCCACCAGTCAGCGCAACTAGACTTAACAAATCAATGCCAAAGTTCTGTTGGCTATCCACCAACAAGTGTGCAGAGGCATATCCCAGGCAGTGCATACTTCCAGTCAATTCGAGCGCGATCAGCATCGGCTGCTTGGTGGTCTGATAAGTTCTCAGCAAACTGCACGATGGTAATCAAGGCAAGTCGCCACGGAGTCTCGGCGGCGTGGCGACAGTTAGGATATAGCTGAACAAAATCTTGATCACTAAAGAAGACTCCAAGTTCATCTCTCATCCGCATATAGCGGTTTCCTTTAACAAAGGCAGCACGAGCCACACAAGCAGTTTCTTCAGGGATAGGAGGAACGGCTTGAGGTTGCAGCAACATGGATAAATCCTCCTCAAGAAAGGGGCTTCCTAAAATCCTCTCTCCCAAACCTAGGGCGGAGCTGGTTTACCCAACATTTCTTAAAAACAAGATTCGGAAGATTGATTTTTCTCTGATCGATTCGCCAACAGCATCATATCCTGAATCCCAATCTTGGTTAGAAGATAAACATGACTATGGTGTGAGTAAGAGTACTTTGGGCAAACTAGACACAAGAAAGTTACCACCCTAAATATATGGCATCAGTACTGCTTTGCGATAAGCACATACATTGGGCGACAAAGCAATCCCAATCCACATTTAGGTGGTTAGGTTCATTGGAGACAGTTTCTTGGGACATTGCGGGAATTCAAACAAAGCTGAATACGATCGAGAAACCTTGCTATATTGTCCGTCACAGCGGACGAATCGGCGTGACTCACGAAGGAACCCTACAAGAGACTGATCCACATCTGACAGCCGAAATTTTAACCGCTGTACCACCCATATCAACCCATCAACTAGGTGAGTCAGCCTTCTGTGCTGCTCATGGCGTTCGCTATGCCTATAGTGCTGGCGCAATGGCAAACGGCATCGCTTCAGAAGAACTTGTTATTGCTCTGGGTAAAGCTGGAATACTAGGTTCCTTTGGCGCTGGTGGCTTAGTTCCCGATCGAATCGAATCCGCTATTCATCGAATTCAACAAGCATTGCCCACAGGACCCTATGCCTTTAACTTAATTCATAGCCCTAGTGAAGCTGCGATCGAACGTCGTAGTGTTGAACTTTACATTAATCACGGCGTAAAAACAATTGAGGCATCTGCATTTCTGGGACTAACCCCTAACGTTGTTTACTATCGAGTAAGCGGTTTACAACTCGATTCCTCTGGACAAACTCAGATCGATCACAAAATCATCGCGAAGGTTTCTCGTACAGAAGTTGCCACTAAGTTCATGAGTCCGGCTCCCAAGGACATTTTGAAACAATTATTAGAACAGGGACTGATTTCAGAACTTCAGGCAAAATTGGCTGAGACCGTGCCGATGGCAGATGATATTACTGTGGAAGGAGACTCTGGCGGACACACCGATAATCGTCCGCTCGTCTCTCTATTACCAACGATTTTGAGATTGAGAGACGAGATTCAAGAAAAGTATTGCTATGGAACCCCCATTCGAGTGGGCGCAGCAGGCGGCATTGGCACCCCTCACTCTGCTTTAGCAGCATTCATAATGGGCGCGGCATACATCGTCACTGGATCAGTGAACCAGGCTTGCGTGGAGGCAGGAACATCTGCACCCGTGAAACAGATGCTTTCCCAAGCGGGGATCGCAGATATGGCAATGGCACCTGCCGCAGACATGTTTGAACTAGGTGTGAAACTTCAAGTCTTGAAGCGAGGCAGTTTCTTTCCCATGAGATCGCAACGGTTGTTTGAGTATTATCAACAGTATCAAACGATTGAAGAGATTCCTTCAAAAGAGCGAGAACAGCTTGAACAACAAATTTTCAAGAAAGACCTCGATACCGTTTGGCAAGAGACAGTTGCCTATTTCAAACAACGCGATCCTGACCAGATTACTCGGGCGATCGATCATCCTAAGCGCAAAATGGCACTGATTTTTCGATCGTATTTGGGACAAGCTTCCCGTTGGGCAATTCTTGGTGACCCTGCACGACAAGCTGACTATCAAATCTGGTGTGGTCCAGCGATGGGGGCATTCAACACTTGGGTCAAAGGAACTTATTTAGAACAACCCGGAAATCGCCGAGTTGTCGATGTCAGCCATCATTTAATGCGAGGAGCAGCCATCCTCTATCGCTTACAGCAGCTTAAATTGCAGGGGCTAGAACTTGCACCACACTACTTTCAATATTTACCAGAACCGTACTAGAGGGATGAGATATGACTTGGGGTATTCAACATCCCTTGCCCTTGTCAATTCAGCAACGGTTACTTCAACTCCATCGAGATATTGATCAATTGCAAGCACAAATTGAACAAGGTAGTGAACATCAATCTATGAAACCTGAGCAATCATTGGAAATAGAAAGTTTGAACGCTAAAGTGACCCAAACCCCGATCGCGATCATCGGGATGGCAAGCCTCTTCCCTCAAGCAAAGAATTTACAGGAATACTGGAACAATATTGTTCAGAAAACTGACTGTATCACCGATGTCCCGGCTTCTCGCTGGAATATCGATGACTACTACGATCCCGACCCCACTGCACCCGACAAAACCTATTGCAAACGAGGTGGATTTATTCCTGATATTGACTTCAACCCCATGGAATTTGGGTTGCCGCCGAATATCTTGGAAGTCACTGATATTGCCCAAATTCTTTCCTTGATCGTGGCAAAGCAGGCGCTTAAAGATGCGGGCTATGATCAGGCAGCGGAAGCGGTGCGCGATCGTATTGGGGTGATTTTGGGAGTCGGGGGTGGACAAAAACTGATCACACCCTTAACGGCACGATTGCAATCTCCCATTCTAGAAAAAGTTCTGACGAGCAGCGGTTTGTCGCCAGAAGAAACCGAGAAAATAATTGAAAAAGTTAAGCTGGCATACATCGGTTGGGAAGAGAATTCCTTTCCTGGCATGTTGGGGAATGTGATTGCAGGACGGATTGCCAATCGCTTAGATCTGGGCGGTATTAACTGTGTGGTCGATGCTGCCTGTGCAGGTTCCCTCAGTGCTTTACAAATGGCACTCGATCAACTCACGAGTAGACGCTGTGACATGATGATTACTGGGGGAGTCGATGCAGACAACTCGCCGTTTATGTACCTCTCCTTCAGCAAGACCCCTGCATTTTCTAAACAGGAGCAGATGCGTCCATTTGATGCAGAATCGGACGGCATGATCATCGGTGAAGGGATTGGCATGATGGTGCTGAAGCGATTAGCAGATGCCGAGCGAGATGGCGATCACATCTATGCCGTGATTAAAGGCATGGGCGCATCCAGTGATGGAAAGTACAAGAGCATTTATGCACCACGCCCTTCAGGACAAGCAAAAGCGCTGCGTCGTGCCTACGAGAATGCTGATTGTGACCCTAGTAGCGTGGGTTTAATCGAAGCCCACGGCACGGGCACTGCTGCTGGAGATCCGGCTGAATTTGCCGCCTTACAAGAAGTATTTAGCGAAGCGAAAACCGACGTACAAGCGATCGCTCTGGGTAGTGTCAAATCCCAGATTGGTCATACCAAAGCTGCTGCTGGAGCCGCTAGTCTGATTAAAGCAGTGCTGGCGCTACATCACAAGATTTTGCCACCCACTCTAAATGTCACGCAACCGAATCCCAAATTCCAGATCGAACAATCGCCCTTCTACTTAAACACAGAACCTCGCCCCTGGATTCGCACGGAAGCTGATCCCCCCAGACGAGCAGGGGTTAGTTCCTTTGGCTTTGGGGGTACTAACTTTCATGTTGTTCTGGAGGAGTACACTGGCAAGCAGCCTCAGGGCTATCGGTTACACCAAGTCCCTGCAATTCTACTCTTTGCAGCAGCAAATCCAGCCGAGCTACTCGCCCAGTGCGAAACCGTTTTGGTTCGCTGGCAATCTGATGCGGCAGAACAGCATTATCAAGAATGCGCGATCGCGAGTCGATCGATAGAGATTCCAACCATCTCAGCCCGTCTAGGATTCGTTGCTGCTAGTTTGAGTGAAGCTTGCAAGCTGTTGCAAACTGCGATCCAGGCTTTGAAGCATCAAATGACTGCTGATTCTTGGCAGCATCCCCAAGGGATCTGTTATCGCAAGATGGGAATGGACACGACAGGCAAACTTGTCGCGCTGTTTCCAGGACAGGGATCGCAGTATCTCAATATGGGACAAGAGTTAGCTCTCAATTTCCCGACCATTCGCCAAAGCTTTGCGGCGATGGACTCATTGTTTCAGCGCGATCAGCTCTCTCCAGTTTCTGAAATCGTGTATCCTCGCCCGGTCTTCACAACTGCCCAACAGCAGCAGCAAACAGCAACTCTACAGAAAACAGAACATGCACAACCTGTGATCGGCGCATTTAGCATGGGGCTGTACAAACTGTTGCAGCAGGCTGGATTCCGAGCAGATTTTTATGCTGGGCATAGTTTTGGTGAAGTGACTGCACTATGGGCAGCGGGTGTATTGAGTAATGAGGACTACTGTTTCTTAGTGAAAGCCCGAGGACAGGCACTGGCAACACCTGCTCATCCCAATTTTGATGCGGGTGCCATGTTAGCCATCACAGGAGATTTAGACACTATTCAAAATGTGGTCAAAAATTTTCCCAATGTGATAATTGCGAATTGGAATTCCAAGCAGCAAGTTGTGCTAGCTGGAGCAACACCAGAAATTGCCAATGTCGAGCATCGCTTCATGGAGTTTGGCTGTTCTGTCACCCGTCTGCCTGTTTCTGCAGCTTTCCATACACCGCTAGTGAGTCACGCCTATCAACAGTTCGCTCAGGCACTGCGAGTTGTGAATTTCAATCGTCCAACTGTACCAATTTACTCCAATGTTACGGCAGAGCCGTATCCCCAAAATGCTACAGAGATTGGTCAAACCCTCGCCTCTCAATTGCTCAATCCGGTGTGCTTTAAACAGGAGATTGAACAGATTTATGCGGCTGGTGGACGCATCTTTGTCGAGATTGGTCCAAGAAGCGTCCTCACGCACCTGACACAAAATATTCTGGAAGGACAGCCCCATCTCGCGATCGCATTGAATCCTAGCCGTAACGGAGATAGTGATCGCCAGTTCCGCACCGCAGTAATGCAGCTGCAAGTTGCTGGATTGCCCCTGAAAGATTTCGACCCCTACGGATTGGAACTAAAACCCGCTGTACCCACCCACAAGAATGGGATGACCGTTCGCGTGAATGGAAGCAACTATGTCAGCGAGAAGACCAGAACCGCGTTTGAGCAAGCCTTACAGGATGGCTATCAAATCTCGAGACAGTCTCTAGCACAACCTGTCACCCCATCAGTAGTACGTCCTGCTGTTGCAGTCCCGATCAGGGAACAGCAAGTGGTAGAACCACAGATTGAGCTGCATCTGGTTCCATCTGTGAGATCGCTAGGGGAAGAATCTCAGGTAACTTCATCTCAGTCACAGATCAATGTCACTCAGTTCATCGCACCAATGCTGCAAATTGTGAGCGAGAAAACGGGCTATCCTGCTGAGATGTTGAGCCTGAGTATGGATATGGAGGCTGATCTTGGAATTGACTCGATTAAGCGCGTGGAAATTCTGGGCGCGATGCAGGATCAATTCCCTGAGTTGCCACCTATGCAGCCAGAAATTCTCTCAGAATTGCGGACGTTAGAGCAAATTGTGGACTATCTGGGTCAGCAAAAAGTTAATTGTGAAAACTCAGATTCTCCCGCGATCGCTCCAGTCAATGAAGCAGTTTCATCAATTTCAACGCCTTCGATAAGCAACTCTCCAAGCACTGTAAGTGTAGATCCACAGAAAACATCGTTTGACTCGTCTCTGATGCAAACCTTACTCGCGATCGTCAGCGAGAAAACAGGATATCCAGTTCAACTGCTGTCTCTTGAGATGGACATGGAGGCGGACTTAGGGATTGATTCCATTAAGCGGGTGGAAATCCTGGGCGCAATGCAAGATCAGTTTGGTTCTCTACCGTCTGTAGAACCAGAAGCACTGGCTGAGTTGCACACCTTGGGTCAAATTGTGCAGCATTTGGGACAACAACCAGAAATCGCCCCGATGATGGGGGCAACCGAAGCACAGTCTGTTGCCGTTGAAACCAGTGTTCCCGTGCTATCAGTGCAGCCTCTGGTCGCCCAGCCAATCTCAGCACCCCCGATCGCTAGTGCCACAACCGCTCCTGAGTTAATCGCTAATCCTGCTTCAGCGTTGGAGTCCAGCCAATTGATCTCAGCACTATTAACCATTGTCAGTGAGAAGACGGGGTATCCATCTGAGATGCTGTCTCTTGAGATGGATATGGAGGCGGACTTAGGGATTGATTCCATTAAGCGGGTGGAAATTCTGGGTGCGATGCAAGATCAATTCCCGGATCTACCGGCTGCAAATCCTGAAACCTTGGCAGAGATGCGTACGCTGGCACAAATTGTCGAATACATGGGGCAGTCGCAAGTGGCCGAATCACATCCAGCCAGCAGTTCGGCTCCGGTTGCGTTCGCAGCACCGACGATGCCAGTCACAATTCCAGCGATCGTTCCAGAGCCGTTTGAAGTGGCTGCATCGGCGATCGCCCTCAATCAACTCATTGCAGACCTGTTAAACATCGTCAGTGAGAAAACGGGTTATCCTGCTGCCATGCTGAATCTGGGGATGGATATGGAAGCCGACCTGGGAATTGATTCGATTAAGCGAGTCGAAATTTTGGGCGCGGTTCAGGATGCGTTCCCAGATTTGCCTGCTGTTGATTCGGAAGCATTAGCCGAGATGCGGACGCTGGAACAGATTGTGCAATACATGGGGCAACAAGCGACTACAACCGGAAAAAAAAAAGTCATAGTCTCTGAAGCACCTTCTGTAGTCAAGTTGCCAGAAGAGACTTTGATCCAGCGGGGGCAAGCGACCTTAACCCCGCTACCCCCACCAGATTGGTTAGACTTTTCCCTGCCCGTTCAATCTGTCTGTTTAGTTACGGATGATGGTAGCCCGTTAACAGTGCAACTGGTGCAGAAATTAACCACCCAGGGCTGGCAGGTTGTTGTATTGAGTTTCCCAGAAACGTTGGTAGCACAGCCACAGCCTTCCACTTTGCCCCTTCCGCGCATCGTGCTGAAGGATTTGAGTGAAGCCCATTTGAAACAGCAACTTGATGCCATTACTCAACAGTATGGTTCCATTGCCATATTTATTCATCTGCAACCACGATTCGAGACTAGTCCTATAGCTGCCACCCCAGAGCACTCACAAATAATGCTGCATCATCCAGCAGCAACGGCGACTTTAAAGCACCTATTTTTCATTGCAAAATACCTGAAGCGATCGCTGATGGAAGCGGCTCAATATCATCGCAGTTGCTTCCTGACGGTGACACGCTTGGATGGCGAATTTGGATTAAAGTCTGCATCGTTAAACAGCGCAGATATGCTCAGTGGTGGACTCTTTGGTCTGACCAAAACTGTGAATTTAGAATGGTCTCAGGTCTTTTGTCGGGCGATTGATATTGCACCAGATTGTTCAGTCACCACGGCGGCACAACAGATTGTGCAGGAATTGCATGACCCCGATCGATTAATTGCGGAAGTGGGCTATGGTGCTGCGGGTCGAGTCACGTTAACCTGTGGGCAAGCGATCGAATTGGCATCCACGAGACCTGTGACCAGCGATCACCACCCTGTGTTTTTAGTCAGTGGCGGTGGTAAGGGCATTACCGCTCAATGTATTACCCACCTTGCCCGTTATACCCAATGCAAGTTCATCCTATTAGGACGCTCTGAACTCATTGCAGAACCCACCTGGGCAGAAGGGGTCGAGCCAGCCTTAGAACTCAAGCAGCGCGCGATCTCCGCGCTGATGGCAGAAAACCCTAAAACAACCCCTGCTCAAATCCAAAAAGCGGTAAATGCGGTATTGTCACATCGGGAAATTACAGCCACGTTGCAGGCGATTCAGCAGGCGGGCGGTGAAGCTGAGTATCTGAGTGCTGATCTGACTCAGGTGACGGATTTACGCCCTCGCCTTGATACGATCGTCCAACGATTTGGACCCATTACAGGAATCATCCACGGTGCAGGCACCCTCGCGGATAAGCTAATTGAAAATAAGTCAGAACGAGATTTTGATCGGGTTTACACGACAAAAATTGTGGGTTTAAACACGCTTTTGAATAGTGTGGATTATAACCAACTCAATCATCTGGTTTTGTTCTCCTCAGCGGCAGGATTTTACGGCAATATTGGTCAATCTGACTATGCTATCGCCAATGAAATTCTGAATAAATTTGCCCATCAGTTCAAACGCCAGCACCCGGACTGCCATGTAGTTTCCTTCAACTGGGGACCCTGGGACAGTGGCATGGTTACACCGGAAGTAAAGCAGATCTTTGCCCAGCGCAAGATTGAGGTGATTCCGACAGAAATCGGCACTCAGGTGTTTGCATATCAGCTCTTACAAGGCAATCCCGAAACCGTACAGGTTCTGGTGGGGAGTCCTTTAGCCGTCCTAGCTGCCACTACGGATGGAAAGCCCAAAACCTATCACATTCGTCGTCGACTGAGTCTGGCGGAGAATCCATTTTTGAATGATCACACCCTTGGTCAACAGGTTGTGTTGCCAATGGTTTGTAGTGCTGCTTGGGTCGCCAATACCTGCGAACAACTGTATCCCGGATATCGCTTTTTTCGCTGTGGACAGCACAAAGTCTTCAAGGGAATTGTGTTTGATCAATCCTTGGCATCTGAATACATTCTCAATGTCGAGGAAGTGAACACGAACCAATCGGGCGAGATTCAATTGAAGACCATGATTTGGAGTCAATTACCCAATGGTCAACCCCGTTATCACTACAGCACAGATATTACTCTGGTGCAGACGCTGCCCCCGCCTCCACGCTATGAATCCTTTGATCTCACCCCCGACCCAGCGATCGTCAAACTCGCGCCATATCAGAATGGCACGTTGTTTCATGGTGCCAGTTTTCAGGGAATTCAGCGCGTTCTCAACCTGACCCCGCAACGACTGACCCTAGAATGTGTGCTGCCTGCGGTCAGTTTTGATCAGCGACAGCAGTTTAGTGATCATGCGTTGGATGCGATCGCCCACGATATGTCCTATCAGGGCATTCTCATCTGGGTACGCCAGTTTCATCAGGCGGGCAGCTTACCACTCAGTTGTCAAAAGAGTGAGCAGTTTGAGGCTGTACCGATCGGGCAACCATTCTACGTCTCAATAGAGATTGTATCCAGTACAGCCACTAAGCTGGTGGCAAATGCTGTGACTCATGATGCTGAAGGGAAAATCTATTCCCAAATATTCGGTGCAGAAGTAACGATTAGCCGACAGTTGAATCGGTTATTTGGCATGCTGGATAAAAATTCTGCTGGTTTCACCCTGCACTCCATCCCGGATTATTCAGCTAGCGTTCTACAGGGAGAAAAATCATGAGAAACTTGTTTTCCAAACGCACGCAATCCGACAGCGATGATCTCACACTCGTCGTCGAGAAACTCCGCCTCAGAGCCTATGCTAGCTTCTTAGTCGTTGTGCTCGTCGGCATTCTACTGACGAATCTATTCGCCAATATTGACTTGAATGACAGCCTACTCATGCAAGTGTTTGGGTTCAACAATATCTGTGTGTATTTCGACTACCCACCGTCTACTTACGTCCTTCCCTTTTTATGGGCGATTACGCTCGTCTTGATGCTCCAGTACATGGTGGCGCACTGGCTACAAATGAGTGCGCAAGTTGAGCAAGGCACCTTAAATCGGAAGCTATATGTGATCTTGACCCGCATGAAATTATTCGAGGCGTTCACAGTGGTAAGCTTCTCGACAATCTTTGCGGTTAGTCCTGAGGGGTGGAACCACACGTTATTCATCCATACAGCGCCATTCTTTCTCTTGCAGGTCGGTCTTATTTCGCAGGCTATATCCAACACGCTTCACGGCACAAAATCGGGTTACTGGCGTCGGCTAGGACTTCCTGCTTGGTTCAACAAAACCGCGATCGTGTATTGCATCCTTTTCAGCATCATTGTTTTTTTCAAGATTCTCTCGGCGACGAATGCAATGGCAGGCAGTCCATGGTGGCATCAAACCGACCTGTTGAAGAGGGTTGCCCAGGGCTTCGATCGCATGTTCTTTTTCCTCGCCGTCGTTGTGCCGATGGTCAAGATGGCGTACTTAGCGTACTACAGAAGCGACAAGCTGGAAGTCGTACACCTAACGGTAAGTTCAATCAAACAGGCATTGTTGCGTAAATCAATTCAGTAGAATCAAGAGTTTCAGCGATTTAAAACCGATAAAAATCTAAATTGTGGCTTCTTAAACGTCTGAAATCTTCATCTAGTAACGAGCATTCATGCAACAACGCCGATCGAGCGTGAGGTCGATCATGTGCTTGGTGTGAAGATGGGGTATCAACTTAAGTCGGGAAATCTCACAGTCAAGGATTACAAGTCCGTAAGGGTCGGTACAAAAGTAACGATTAGCCAACAGTTGAATCGATTGTTTGGCGTACCGAATATAAATCCTGCTAGTTTCACCCCTGCACACCATTCCAAATGATAGCGTTTCTCACCTCTGTGGAATACAGACAAAGGGCTTAAACCCCTAAGTAACTGGGGCTTGGGGGTGCGCCAATGAATAGAGAAAGGCTATATTCAGCCAGCGTTCTACACAGAGAAAAATCATGAGAAACTTATTGACACTAGTGAAATCTGCGATTAATCATAAGTTCAACGAAAAATTGACTCGCCATCAATTAGAGGACAGACAACTCAAAAAATTCAGAAAATTGGTGGCTTTTGTAAATGAGCGATCGCCATTCTATGCTCGAGTCATCGAGAAGAATCAAATTGACATTGAGCGTTGTACTCCACAGGATTTCCCAAAACTCACGAAAACAGATCTGATCAAGAACTTTGATGACATCATCACAGATGCGAGGGTGACTCAAAAAGAGATTCTTGCCTTTTTGTCCAGCTCTAAAAATCCTGGTGATCTATTTAAGGATCGTTTTTATGTGGTTCACACCTCAGGTTCCTCCGGTGAAATTGGGTATTTTGTCTATGCTCAGCATGAATGGTTTAAGGGTCTGTCCAATTTGCTCAGGTTCCAGCCTTCAAATCTAAAGAAACGAATTGCCTTTATTGGTCCCGTTGGAGGTCACTACACAGGCGTTAGCATAGCGCTCAGCAGTCAGCATTTATTCAATAAACATTTATTGAATTCTAGAGTGTTTGATGTCAATGATTCATTGCAAGCTATCGTCAATCAGTTGAATCAGTTTCAGCCTCATATTCTAATTACCTACCCTTCTATATTACGGCTGCTTGCAGAGCAAACAAGAAGTGGCAAACTTCGTATCAAACCAAAATTGATCAAGACCAGTGGAGAAGCTTTATTGCCTGGTGACCGTGCGTTTATTGAACAAACTCTCCAGGCACCTTTGGTGAATATCTATATCAGCAGCGAGAACTTAATCATGGGTTCTGGACATCCACAGCAAGAAGGGTTGCTTCTATTTGAGGATGACTTGATGTTTGAATTGAATGATGACCATATTTGTGTCACCAACCTTTTTAACTACACCATGCCTCTAATTCGATACACAGTGGGGGATAAACTTGTTCCAGAGCAACTAACGAAACAACCCTATCCGTATATGAAAGTAAAAGAAGTTTTAGGAAGAAGTGAGCAAGATCTGAGATTGGCAACCAGAAGTGGAGAAGATGTAATCAGCCATCACATACTGACTGAGTTTTTTGTTCAGAACCTTGAGCGATTTCAAATTAAGAAAACGAGTGACTCTTCTTTCGTTTTTCGAATGCAGGCAAGCCCCGATCTTGACAATCTTCAGAAAAAGAAACTGTTTGAGAATATTCAATACGAACTAAATCAAATTCTTAACAAGAAGTTGATGACTAATGTTCAGTTCTCAATTGAAGAAGTAGATTCTTTTAGTGTTAATGAGAAGTCGGGAAAGTTTCAGCTTGTTGTCGTTTAAAAATCTTTTTGCAACTGCCAAATAGCTATGATGGAACCGATCGCGATCGTTGGCTTATCCTGTCTATTTCCCGGTGCCGAAACACCGGAACAATATTGGCAAAACCTGGTTGATCAAAAAGATCTCACGTCTCTGGTAACGACAGAGCAGATTGGGGTCGATCCTGATTGGTTCTATCATCGCCAAAAAGGCAAAGCGGATACGTTCTACTGTCAGCGGGGTGGCTATATCCGCGATTTTCAGTTTGATCCGACAGGCTATCGTCTGGATGCTGAATTGCTCCAGAGTCTCGATCCGATGCATCAATGGTCACTCTACGTGGCAAAGCAGGCATTACAAGATAGTGGCTATCTAGGAAACGCAGAAGCCTTGGCACAGTGTGGCCTGATTCTGGGCAACCTGTCCTTCCCGACCCGCCGTTCCCATCCCCTATTTGCCCAGATGTATCACCGGACGTTGCAGCCCTCCCTGCAAGCGTTACTAAATTGTGATCATTTCAGATTCAATGAGAATGCGAATCCACCCAATCCATTGAATGGCTTCTTAGCTGGCTATCCTTCAGCATTGATTGCCCAGGCACTATCGCTATCAGGGCTAAACTTCTCCTTAGATGCGGCATGTGCGTCATCGCTGTATGCCATCAAACTCGCCTGCCATTATCTTCAGACCGGCAAAGCGAACTTGATGCTGGCGGGTGCTGTGAGTGCGGCCGATCCATTGTTTATCCACATCGGCTTTTCGATTTTTCAAGCCTATCCAGAAAACGATCGCACCTCTCCGCTCGATCGCTCTTCGCAAGGACTGGTCGCCGGGGAAGGAGCCAGCATGATAGTACTCAAGCGCTATGCCGATGCCATGAAAGATGACGATCGCATCTATGCAGTCATTCAGGGCGTTGGTCTTTCCAACGATGGCAGCGGGAAATTTGTGCTCAGCCCCAATCCTAAAGGTCAGATTTTAGCTTTTGAACGGGCATACAGCGAGGCTCAGATTAACCCCAGCCAGATTGAGTATGTGGAATGCCATGCCACGGGCACACCCCTGGGAGACAGCACCGAACTCAACTCCATGGAGGTATTCTTTGGACGCACGAATACTACGCCTTTGATTGGTTCGGTCAAATCGAATTTGGGGCATTTGTTGACTGCAGCAGGGATGGCAAGTCTGCTGAAAGTGATTTTGGGTATGAACCATCACGCCATTCCAGCGACCCTGAATCTCACACAGCCTTTAAGTTCAGAGCGAGGACAGTTTACAGGGGAACAAATGGTGCGATCTCTCACACCTTGGACAACCCCGATTAAACAGGCGGCGGTCAGTGCCTTTGGGTTTGGCGGCACCAATGCCCATTTAATTCTGACTTCTGAGTTACCTGCGATCGCACCTCAATCCACATCTGGTTCATCCTCTATTTCACCAAATCATTCACCCAAGAATTCACCCACTGTCAATCTAACGACCGTTTTGCCGCTAGCGATCGTCGGGATGGATGTCCATTTTGGTGAATATGCCAGTCTGGATGCCTTTGATCGTGCTATCTACAGCGGTACCCAATGTTTCAAACCCGTTCCCCCTCAGCGATGGAAAGGAGTGGAGTCCGATCCGGACTTGCTCAAAGCCTATGGATTTACTAGTGGTGAAGCGCCCCAAGGTGCTTATATCCAAAACTTTGAACTCGATTTTCTCCGGTTTAAGCTGCCCCCCCGTCAGCAGGATCAGTTGATTCCACAACAGCTCCTCGCCCTCAAAGTATCCGATCGAGCAATTCAAGATGCGGGGTTACAACCCAGCCGTCCGGTCGCAGTGATTGTGGCAATGGGGACAGAGCTATCGCTGCATCAGTATCGTGGACGCTGCGATCTGGTCTGGCAACTTCAGCAAAGTCTGGAACAAGCAGGACTAACGCTGACGGAAGTCCAACAAATTGAACTGGAAAAAATCACCAAAAACAGCCTCCATTCGGCAGCTGAGGTAAATCAATACACCAGTTTTATTGGGAATCTGATGGCTACCCGAATTGCCGCCCTGTGGGATTTCTCTGGGCCTGCGTTTACCCTATCGGCAGAAGAGAACTCAACCTTTCGTGCCCTGGAAGTGGCGCAATTGCTGTTAGCGGCTGGGGAAGTCGAAGCGGTGGTGATTAGCGCGATCGATCTAGCTGGCAGCTTTGAAAATGTTCTCCTGAGACAGTCCCAACACCCAATCAATCGTGGCAGTCAGACCCTCAGCTTCGATGTCAACGCGAACGGTTGGATGATGGGTGAAGGTGCAGGCACCGTTGTCGTAAAATCTCTAGCCACAGCACAACAGCAAAACGGTCGCATCTACGCCGTAATCGACGCGATCGCCCTTGCTACCCAATCCACTCAAACGCAAGGGCAGGATGCCCCCAGCGCACCGACTGCCGCAACCGTGACCCAGGCTTGTCAGTTTGCTCTGGACAATGCGGCGATCAGCCCTGAACAGATTGGCTATCTGGAAGTCTGTGGGAGCGGTGTTGCGTCCACTGATGCAGTGGAAATGGTTGGTCTTCTCGCTGCCTATGGTGCTGTGTCTGGAAGTACACGACCAACCTTAAGCTGTGCCCTGGGCAGTGTCAAAGCCAATATCGGACACACGTTCGTGGCAGCAGGCATGGCGAGTTTGATCAAAACCGCATTGTGTCTCCACCATCGCTATATTCCAGCGGTTCCAGCCTGGACAGCGCCCAAAGAGGGAGATCGCTGGCAGGGCAGCCCGTTCTACGTTGCCACCGACTCGCAATGCTGGTTCCTACCCCCTGAAACACCCAGACGAATCGCTGCTATCAACGGTATGGGGAACGATGGCACGGTTGCTCATTTGATTTTGTCGGAAGTCGCAACCTCAGCGCCGCGTCCCAATTCTCATCTGACCCATACACCAGGCTACCTGTTACCCATCGCTGCCCAAAATCAGTCCGATCTGCGATCGCGCCTACAAGCCTTACAGCAGGCGATCGTACAAACCTCTTGTTTGAAAACGGTTGTTCACCAAACCCTGCACCAATTTCAAACTCAGGTTCAATCCTCTCCATCAGACGCGCCTTACCGATTGGCGATCGTTGGTACCAGTCAGGAGACGGTACTCCAGGAAATTCATCTGGCATTCGCAGGAATCACAGCAGCATTTGAGCAGGGCACTGATTGGAAGACCCCATCCGGTAGCTACTTCACAGCAAAACCGTTGGCAGACCAAGGACAGATTGCCTTTGTTTATCCTGGTATGGGGAGTTCTGCTATTGGACTAGGGCAAGATCTGTTTCGGCTGTTTCCTGCACTTTACGATCGCTTCTCTGGTCTAACCAATGAAGTGACTCAGGTGATGCAGACGGATTTGATCTATCCTCGTAGCTTAGAAAAACCAACGAATCAGGTGCTATCTCAACAGCACGCAACATTTTTCGGGAATGGAGCCGCTATGTGTTTGAGTGGCATCAGTCTGGCAGTGCTGCACACCTTAGTTCTGCGGGAATATTTCCAGGTTCAACCACAGGCAGCGTTTGGCTACAGTCTGGGGGCTGCTAGTAGTATGCTCTTTGCGTTAGGCGTTTGGCGCGATGATCACAATCTCAGTCACACCCTACACACCTCACCGTTGTTCACTACTGATCTGTGTGGAGTCTGTAACACTGGAAGACGGACATGGCAGGTGCCAGATTCTCAGACGCAATTCTGGCAATCCTATGTGTTACAGGCATCTGTTGCCACGGTCAAAGCAATATTACAGCAGTATCCCCGAGTTTATATTACCTTCATTAATACTCCGCAAGAACTGGTGATTGCAGGAGATCCAACCGACTGCCAGCAAGTTATTCAGACTCTCCAATGTCGTGCCTTTCCCGTGAGCTTTGAGAGTGTGTTGCACAGTTCGATCGTGCAATCTCAATACGACGATCTAGTTCAGTTGCATCAAATTCCCATTCATCCTGTGACCGATATTCGGTTTTATTCAGGAATCAGTCTTGCACCCATGCAGTTAGAGCAAAATGAGATCGCCCATAATTCTGCTCAAATTTGTTGCCAGGTTGTCGATTTTCCAGCACTGGTGCAGCGTCTTTATGCCGATGGCGTACGAATTTTTATCGAATTGGGAGCAGGGAATTCTTGCTCTCGCTGGATTCGCGAGACGTTACAGGCTCAACCCCATGCAGCGATGTCAATTAATCTCAAGAAAATCGATGATCGGACAGGGTTAGTGCGTCTGTTGGCGCAGTTGATCAGTCATGGTGTAGCAGTCAATCTAGCACCGCTTTATACAACTTCTGCAGAGGATAATGTGACGCGATCGCTAATCAAAACCGTAACACTCGGTGGCGATCGTCTCAGCGATACTCTTCTGAGCACAGACAATCGCCAGTTTTTTCAATCCATTCAAACACCTTTACCAAAATCCACTGTTATGCAAGACCAGGATCAGCATCTGCAAAACTTTAGAATTCTGCAATTACAACTGACACATGCCCAGGCAGTTACATCAAATCAGACCACAACCCATGGTTTGTTGACCCACTACCAAAATGCTCACACCAAAAATTCAGACCAACAAGCTGTCGTGAATGCCCTGCAATCTCTGATGCAGAAATCTGAGAAGTCTAAACAGGCGATTTGGGATGAAGCAGATCTGTTGGAATTTGCCCAAGGGAGTATCGCTAATGTGTTTGGTGCAGACTATGCCATTATCGATACCTATTCCCGACGAGTTCGACTTCCCATGCCACCCTATTTGCTGGTCAGTCGCGTCACCCAACTCGATGCCCAGCGCGGAGCATTTAATAAGCCCTCATCGATTACCACCGAGTACGATATTCCATTCAATGAACCCTATTCTGTAGATGGTCAGATTTCCTGGGCAGTCGCCGTGGAATCTGGACAGTGTGATTTGCTATTGATTAGCTATTTAGGCATTGATTTTGAGAACAAAGGCAATTACATCTATCGGCTACTGGATTGCACAATCACGTTCCTAGACGATTTACCTAAAGAAGGGGAAACGCTACGGTACGAGATTCAAATCAACTCCTTTGCTCGCAATGGCAATAACCTACTCTTCTTCTTTAGTTACAACTGTTTTGTTGGCGATAAAATGGTCATCAAAATGGAGAGAGGCTGTGCGGGCTTCTTCTCAGATGAACAGTTGCAGCAGGGAAAAGGTGTCCTTTACTCAGAGAAAGAATTACAGCAGCGCCAACATATTCAAAAACAGTATTTCGATCCCTTGTTGATTTGCCAAAAGACGACGTTCGATCGCACCGATTTGCTCAGTCTCTCGAACGGAAACATTACCACTTGCTTTGGCAAACACTATTGGCAGGATCACCGAAACCCCTCGCTACGACTGCCTGGATCGCATTTTCTCATGCTCGATCGCATTGTCTCAGTTGATCCAGTGGGCGGTGCCTGGGGGCTGGGACTCGTGGTTGGAGAAAAAGACTTAAATCCTGAAGATTGGTATTTCCCCTGTCATTTCAAAGACGATCAGGTGATGGCGGGTTCTTTGATGGCAGAGGGCTGCGGGCAACTCTTGCAGTTCTACCTGTTGTATCTAGGCTTGCAACTCTGTACGGTCGATGCTCGCTTTCAACCCCTACCGGGAGTGGGGCAGATTGTTCGCTGTCGTGGACAAGCCACGCCCACAACAGGCGTGCTCACCTACCGAATGGAAGTGAGCGAGATCGGCTTTGCTCCTAGACCGTTTGTTCGCTGCGATGTCGAAATCATTCTCAAGGGCAAAGTCATCGTTCACTTCAAAGATTTGGGACTCCAACTATCTGAGAAAAACCCTGCCCAAGCGATCGCGCCAGAGCAATTTCTGCACCTAGCACCTCGTCCATCTCAAGAATCTCGCAAACCAGCATTGCTCAATGAAGACCAGATTGCAGAATTTTGTACTGGGAAGCTAGCAAACTGTTTTGGCTCCGAATACGCCATCTACGATCAAGGAACCGTTAAAGCCTCTCGAATGCCGAATACGCATCTCAATGTCGTCCATCGCATCCTTACTGTGGAAGGGCAACGTCATCAGATCACGAAAGGCTCAGCGATCGTGACGGAGTATGATGTGCCGCTCAATCCCTGGTATTACCGTCAAAATGCAGCTCCGGTGCTGCCCTATTCAATCTTGATGGAAATGGCATTGCAACCCTGTGGATTTCTCTCAGCTTATCTGGGCACAACCTTGCTATTCCCAGACCAAAGTCTTTATTTTCGGAATCTAGACGGTAAAGGACAACTACTCAAGGACATCGATGTCAGAGGAAAAACGATCATGAATCGATCGCAACTTCTCTCTTCTAGCACGATTCAAGGCATGATCATCCAGAACTTTGAATTCCAAATGCAGTGTGAAGATGAGTTGTTCTACACCGGTACTGCAGCATTTGGGCACTTCAGTCCTGAAGCCCTAGCAAACCAGGTAGGACTTGATCGTGCTCAAACAATACAACCTTGGTATGAAGCCAATTCCCATCAATTGCCTGTCATTGTGAGATCTCTCGAAGCGTTGGAAAATCGTGCTAAATTCTACCGCGCCCCTAGCGATCGCCCCCACTATTGTCTGGCGAATCACCAGCTCGATCTACTACATCAGGTGACAATCATTCCAAATGGGGGGTTATATGGTAAGGGTTATATCTTTGCACATAAGCAAGTCCAGCCCAGCGATTGGTTTTTCAAATGCCATTTCAAAGATGATCCAGTCATGCCGGGTTCTTTAGGAATTGAAGCAATGCTCCAAGCAATGCAGGTCTACGCATTGGAGATGGGTCTTGGGAAAGATTTAAAATCACCGACCTTCAAAGCCTTAACAAACCATGTAGCCACCTGGAAATACCGGGGACAAATTCCTCATAGTCAAATTGATATGAGTTTAGAGATTCATCTCACCCGAGTTGATATCACGCCTAACGAAGTTATCTTGGTGGGTGATGCCAGTTTATGGAGATCAAAAATGAGAATCTATGAAGTGAAAAACCTTGCAATCGCCCTGAGTTGAAGGTGTTCTGTCTCACATCGCAGTTAATAGACTTGTCGGAAAATCAGCGAGAATAAGGAACAGAAATGGGATAAACAGATGCTTGTAGTTCTTGTAAGAACGTTGGTAATATATTCGCCAACATCATCCTTGCTTCAATTACCCCTGCTACGGATTGCTGAGTTGCGCTGGAATCCAACGGAGGGTGAGGATTGTACTGGGCTCATCTACAAACTACCCATAGTAAATATTTTCGCCCCAGATTACGAAGTCGCCATGGGCTTGAAGCTCGTGTTGGACTACTTGCCCTACAGGAAAGGTGCTGTTAGCAGAGAACTCAAGTCTAAACCGACCCGTTTCACTCACCAAAATTGAGAGGGTGCGACCCTCGCTCAGTGGTTTCGCTACACTGCGAGAATCGTTAACCGAATGAACTATCCACTTCATGGGGATGGTATGGGCTAAAGCATTTTTTGCCATAAACCGTAGGTCAGTGACACTAGCCACATCAGCCTTGGTCCAGTCACTGAATCCTATGAACCAACCTGTGCTGTTTGTGTTAATCGCGCCTGCATTACCAAACTCAATGTCCACTGGATGACCTCCTCGACGACGGTCTAACGATTCAGTCGAGCTGTGATAGATAAACTTTGCATTACAACCAGAATCTCTCCTCTACCCACTCCAGAGTAGTGTTGGGTGGCTATTGCTCCCCTTTAGATATTCTCAAGTCAGCATATCAGGTAGTGCGTCAAACTAATGTGGGATAGCTAACAATATCGTGCCAAGTCCAAGACCGAGTTGCCAGTCCTGCTCGTTGTGCAGCGGTTGTTTTGAATCGGCTATGCTGCCAGATCCAGTTGAAGTAGCTCACCACTAATCGAGTCGTCACTTTCGTCTGTTCCCATACCTTACCAAACTTGTTCTGTCGTCGATGCCACCGCCCCGTTTGTTGTCGAACAATGCCATTCGTACGCTCTAATCGCTGCGTTTTGTCCTTGCCGATATAATGCTGGACTTCAGGGGATAGAACGCGCTCATAGCCACCCCAACCATCGCTGTTCAACTGCTTGCAGTCGGTCTTGCCCTCGGTACTAATGACTAACTCCTCAATCAGTTCATCCGTGTGTTTTCCCACTCGTGCTGCCAAAATCAAGCCGCTCGAGTCCGCTAAACTCAGAGCAATCCAGCAATCTCCTGCTTCTCGTTCTTGCGTCAAGCACTGCTTTTGTTTTTTGAGACAAATGACCAAAGCTCATCACCGCTCACCTCCTCAGTTCGTACCGCTTGTACCTCTGCATTGTGAACTAACTGTGCTTTTTGACTGGCAGCTCGAACAATGCTCACGACTGTATTGTAGGCAAGTCCAGTGGTGCGACTCATGCCGCGCAAACTGCTGCCTTCACTGTGAGCTTGTAGCACTTGACGAATTTGCTCTGGACTCACATGGCGGCGGTAGTATAAGCTGTCAAAGTTTTCCGAAAACGTTTGACCACAAGCAGGACAGAGATAGCGTTGATGACCGTTCGGCATCTTGCCGTGTTTATGGGCTTTTGAGTGACCGCACAGAGGGCATTCCATCAGAGGATGTAGGTTGAGAATTCTCCTCATAACTTTATCAGTCCCACAGGTATTGTCAACTTAACCAGTGTCAATCAAAATTAGGCACAATAATTCCTCGATCGTCAGCATCGCTCAATTTTACGCAGCAGAGTTGAGACAAGCGACTTCTCGCCAATCCTCGAAGCGTTGGCACAGTTGTTCTCGATATCGTTTCGCACTCAGTTGATGTTGCTTGGGGTGAAAATGTCCTCGAATCGGGTCAAAAGCAGAGAGAAATCGTTGTGCCTGCCCTGGGGATTTAAATCGTCGCATTCGTCGTTCTCGTGTTCTTGTCGGTTGGTGCGAGTTCTCCGCGCGATTGTTCAGTCCCTTGTGCGCTCGATGTTCTACGTTCTTCATCACTCGCTTCTTGGCTGCTTCGTAACTTTTGAGTTTATCCGTCACAATCACTCGTGGTACAAAGTTTTGTTTTTTCAGTAGTTTGCGGAAGAACCGCTCTGCTGCTTTTGTATCTCGTTGCCGTTGCAGCAAAACATCCAGCACATTTCCTTCTGAATCGACTGCTCGCCACAAGTAGTATTGTTGCTTTTTAATCGTGACCACGACTTCATCTAAATGCCATTTGTCCGTGATGTATGAGCGGTTGCGACGAAGCTGGTTCGCGTATTGCTGCCCGAATTTCTGACACCATTCCCGTATCGTTTCGTAAGTCACTTCAATGCCGCGATAGAGCATCATTTTCTCGATATCCCGGTAGCTCAAGGGAAAGGTGTAGTACAGCCAAACACAATGACTAATAATTTCGCCGGGGAATCGATGTCGGGAATACATGAGCAGGAAGTTGCGATCAGGGTTGAACCAGTACGATTATTCTACAGTCCGGTTAACTTGACAATACCCTTGCGCGATACAGCGACATGGAAAGAGACAAAGTAAAGGCAATACTTACAAGTGTATCTTAGATTAGAAGATTTGCTAAAACTGATTTCATAGTACTATCTAATGCAGTTTAACGAAACTGAATAAATGAAGAGTTTTTGACCTAGCCAAATTATCAGTTAAAGACTCAAAATCCTTCTATACTTCATCTCATTTAGTCGTGAAGTCAACATAATCAACTGGTTGCGGGTTTGTTTAAAGGCTGCTGTGAAACCTTGAACAACAAGGTCAGATGAAGCTATTCAAGCAACAGCACGATCGTTTTTAGTCGTTTCTTTGCTGCTTTTGCTCATATTCACGATTTCAAGGCAGGACCAATGTGGGTCTCGCTCGCTGAGACCTCAAAAGGGATAAATGAGGAAAGAGTTAGCGCTGGCAGAAATGTCGGAGATTGATCATCGTATAAGCCATGGTTTTCAAGGCGTAGTGTAACTTGCTAATCCGCTCGAAGCGCAGCAGTAAGCGACGGAACTTGTCTTCCCAAGCAAAGACTCGCTCAATGGTGCAAAACTGTTCCTGCAAGATGGTGGGGTCGAACATCGGTTTACGTCCCCGCTTCGGAGTCTTTCTGCCACGTAGATTTTCAGGAATATTCGGAACCATGCTGCGATTGAAGATGGCTTTGCGGTTGGCTCGACTATCGTAGACCCCATCCAGGCTAGGGCAGTGTCCAAGCACTCGGTTGGCACTACTTGATTCAACTTGACCCCCATAGCCCCTCGTTCGCTCACTGCAAATTCGATCTCGGCTTTGAGGATGACCTGACAATTTTGGAATGGGAGAACGATGTAGATACGGTCGAATCACACTCAGACTGAGCTGCTCAATCAATTCCTGGCGCTGCCACTGCTTTCCCCTGATGAGGTCGTCGCTCGATGGACAGTGAGCTATCGTCAAATCAGTCAAATTTGCTGCTGCTCAATCTCCACGGTCGAACACTGGTTCAGCGACGGCACTGCTCGCCGACCTGCGACTGAGAGTTATCAGCGGTTGTTAGCGATCGCCGACTTTTTACTCGTCCACAGCATTGAGATTGATTACGTGCGGCGATTGTTGCAGGAGTGATCTCTTTCAATAGAAGTATCATTTACCAACGCAGCATGACGAATTGCCTGCTTCCACAGAAAGGAGAGAATGACAAAATCAAGTACAATCACAACCCAGAATCGAATGGGTAATAGATTGACTACTGGGTAATCTAGAACTAGATTAGAGCCGCCATCCCATAAGCCATGTAGCAGCGTTACAACACCGTATGTAAGAAGAACTGGCAAATCTATTCTGAAATTCCTAGCTCCACTTTGACGAAATAGAACTGCGGCTAGAATTGCAGTCCACACACCATGTCCAAACGGTGCTAACAAACTCCGCAAAGCAGTCACCGATATCGTGGCTAGAAGCGAAAATATCTCTGGTGTATGAGTAGCAAAATTCTTTGTGAAAGCCTCTAAGAAGACTGTAAATGCGTAACCTGTACTTTCCAGTGCTGCAAACCCCATACCAACAGCTGCCCCTAAAAGCAAACCATCGAGTTGAGAATTATGGCGCATTTTTCGAGCAACGAACATAACTGCCACAATTTTGGCGAGTTCTTCGATTAGTCCGACTTTAAGAGCGATCGCAAAGTCCAACTTTGAGCCTCTGATTATTAGAGGTTCCAGAAATCCTGCAGCAAAGACAGAGAGAACGCCGCCCAAGAAAAAGCTCACTGCTAGCTGAGGTAATTTTATCGAACTGATGTGTTGTCTTTCGTATAGATAGGCAACGAAGGTAATAGGAACTAGAAAGTTGCCTAACAAGATCATGGTTGGAAATAAATTAGGATTTCCTGTTACAACAACAAGAACAATACTGATTATGTACAGAGAGAAACCTGCAAGTAGCACTCGTAACCAAGCGTTTCTTGAGTTTGAGAAAATAGGGGTTGAAGCAGGAGAGGATTGTTTAGACATCGCCTCGAGTGTTTGCTAATATTTGTAAAAACCGAACTATTCAACAGCGCTAGATGTTAGCAGGTGGATTTTGGTTTGATTTTAGGGAGCCACTTGTGTATAGCTAGCGATCGTACTAAAAAGATTTAAGAGTGTAGGCTCCAGCCAAAATAAGGATAATGATGCTTGAATCGTATAAGATGACAGTTCCTAAACTGTGAAGTTGCCATCTTAAATATGCCTCTTTTAGGGAAGATGACCAGTGAATATAGATAACTTAAGCGGAAAGTTAATTTTCGAGCAAAATTTGGTAATAAGGCAGCTGGCTCAGTTGTGTCGCAAAAATTGTAAAGTATGGAAACTCAATTTTCTCTAGCCCTGCTTCTAATGACGACGGCTCCATGTTCAGATGAGGGCATTTTCTCTCCAAAATCATCTTGCTGAACATGCAGTAGTATTGTCGATTTCTCTGAGTTATGGGACTTGGAAGCAATAATGTCCCTATGATGGATTAAGAAGGGAAGAACCTTCATGGGCGAAGCCAGCCACCAGGCTTTAGTAACAGAAACGAGACCGACCCAGACTGACACTCTACGATCAAGTTACTCGTTTTGAAACCACGGAGATTTGGATATGAGGACGACAATATCGAACTCTGCATGCAAAAGTAAAGCTGTGCTTGTCGGGATCGATGTTCATAAACGAACCGACTCGGTGGTAGCACGAGTCGAGGGGACAATGGTGAAAAAATGGACGGCTCCAGTCGTGAGAATTGAGGAACTTGTAAGGACGATCAACAATGCAAAGTGACACTCTGGCGTGGTTAATTCCTGCACTTCTATCTGCACTATTTGCAGCATTAACTACTATTCTTTCTAAGATTGGCGTGGCGCAGATCGATTCTAATGTTGCAACAGCAATTCGCACAACGATCGTGCTTCTCATCACTTGGGGAATTGTTGCTGCTCAAGGCAATTTGCAACAAGCGATTCAAATCCCTCAAAAGACTTTGATTTTCTTAATCTTCTCAGGCATTGCAACTGGGCTGTCATGGCTTTTTTACTTTCGTGCGCTTCAGCTTGGTCATACTGGTCCTGTGGTTGCGATCGATAAGTCGAGTTTAGTTTTCGTGATTCTCCTCGCAGGTCTTTTTCTGAGGGAACCTCTAACGATCAAAACTGCCCTGGGAAGTTTATTAATTGTGGCTGGCACATTAGTGATAGTACTATAGTGATGACTTAGCCATCACTATAGTACTATCACCTTTGAGAATTTGTAAAAGCTCATAGAGTCGATTTATTCGAGATAGCAGCATGTAAGTTTTTGAGAAGTCATATTCAGATCTAACTTTCAGAAAAATGATGAGTAGCCTATTCCTGAGGGTTAGCTTACTGAAACGGAACAAGACTCATGATGCATCACTGTACTACTTACACTGCTAAAATCAGCCCATCAAGCCAGAGTCGTCCCGCCGCGACAAATCGACTTGAAGTTGACGGATTCTGTTACAAAGTTTCTAGAGTGACAAGCGATTTGTGCTAATCGTATTGTCTTAAGCGTTCATTCCGACATGCCCACGGAATTCGCAATCAATGAAACAGACCCTTCAAGCTGCCATAAGCCGCTCGTCTTAGCCCTTGGTCATGACTGTTGCTGCAAGGAACATTATTAGCACCTACTCTGACGCTCGATCAACAATGACCTTAATTTCTGTTCCCTGCCCGGGTTGGCTTTTAATAGTCAATTGCGATCCCATCTGTTCTGCCCGTTCGCTAATTCCTAGCAATCCAAAGCCACCAATAGGTAGAATGCTACCTACTCCAAAGCCCTGTCCATCATCCTTCACACACAGACTACACTGGTTGTCATCATACGCTAACTCAAGCCAAATTTCACCAGCATTAGCGTACTTTATTGCGTTGGTCAAGGCTTCTTGCCCAATTCGTAGAAGGTTATGCTCAACCTCGGCCGGCAAAGAGTAAGCTGTACCTTTAACTTCGTAGATTAAAGCAGTATCAGTCACAGCTCGCATCTGAGTGATCAGACGATGAAGAGCGCTCTGCAAGTTCCCCTCATCTAGTAACTGGAGACGCAACGCTGCGACTGAACGACGCGCTTCGGTCAGCCCAGTGCGTGCCAACTCATCAATCATGTCTAAATGTGCCTGAGTTGCTTCTATGTCATCTGTCAGCACTTGAGTTGCGGCACCAACTTGTACCAGAATACCTGTAAACGCCTGCGCTAGCGTATCGTGGATTTCCCGTGCCATGCGGTTGCGTTCTTCTAAAATAGAAGCCTCCTCAGCCTGCTTGAGTTCCCGCAGTGCAGCATTTCGCTGTTCTGTAATATCGCGCGCGAGCCAGATTACAGCATTATTTGAAAACGGCGTAATGTGAGCTGCAAACCAAGTTTCCTGCTTCAACATCAGCTTATACTCAACCATTACACGCTGCTGAGTTTGCAATACTTGCTGAATATAACCAAGAAAGGTATCCGCTTGAGTTTGCTCAAATATTTCAGATAAAGTTCGGGTTATCTGTTCGTCGATCGGTAGATATAACTTCTCTGACTCGAGCAGCGCCGCTCTCAAAATTCGTCCCTCTGCATCAATCACAAACAGCGGATCAGGAATAGCGGCGAAGAGTGCCCGCAGTTCTCCTTCAGAAGTTTTGAGGGCTGCTTCAGCTTGAATCCGTTCTTGAATTTCAGTCTTTAAAGCTTGAATAGTTTGACTTAGGCGCTGAGTGGTTGATCTTAATCGCCCCGTTAGATAGCAGATCAAGGAGGCAACTAGCGTCAATTGAATAGTCCGAATCCAACTTTCAAGAACATTAGCATTGGTTGAATCAATTGGAAACACCCAGTAATTGCAGGCGATGACTATTAAAACGATCGCAACAACCCCCGGCCTTGTACCACCATACCAGGCTGTAACGACGACGGCCGCGTAGAAGATACCAACGAGCGATTGCGCCAGGGAATAGCTCAGGAGCAATGTAAAAATCAGAGCCATTGCAACAGAGAGAATGGCAACAAGATAATGTTTGAGTTCCGATTTTGTGGTATTCATGTCACTCCTGAATAAATTGTTCAGAAAGAGGATATAGAACTTCGGCTCAAAAACGGTAGAATTACCCTATCGAGTCATCCCGATGTCTGTCAATCGAGCGTGAGAATCATGATCAGCCAATCCGCTACAATTCGAGTTCTGATTGCTGACGATCATGCCATTGTCAGACAAGGACTGGCAACCATTATCGATCGCACCTCAGAGATGACCGTAATTGCTCAAGCAGGCGATGGGCAACAGGCGATCGATCTTTTCCGCGAACATCAACCTGATATCACATTGATGGATTTGCGAATGCCACAAATAGGAGGGGTTGAGGCCATTACTGCAATTTGTGCCGAATTTAAATCGGCTCGAATCATCGTACTTACAACCTACGATGGCGATGAAGACATCTATCGCGGTTTACGGGCAGGCGCGAAAGGTTACCTGCTCAAGGATTCCAAACCGAGCGAACTCCTCAATGCCATTCGTACGGCTCATCGAGGTCAGCAATACATTCCACCGGATGTAGGGGCAAAACTGGTACAGCGGATGAGTAATCCAGAATTGAGTGAGCGGGAGTTAGAGGTTTTGCGTTTGATAGCGCAGGGAATGACAAATCAAGATATTGCAACAGCAATGACGATTGGTGAAAGTACCGTTAAATCTCATGTCAATCGCATTCTCAGCAAATTGGGAGTTAACGATCGTACGCAAGCCGTGATTGTTGCGGTCAAACGCGGAATTGTTAGTTTATAGGCGGTAATTCAATTTGGCGTTAAATTCCAACTTTAGTTGGAACCAGCGTTGATCTTGGGATGAACTGGCTCATCAATCACTCGATTGAACTGAAGTTTCAACTGAAAATGGACGACAGTTAGGAGTTAACTGCTTATATTGAACTTATGCGGGCACATATAGTAATCGAGTTGCAAGACTCAAGGTTGCATTTACAGATCGCAAAAAGAGGAGTATAAACGATCGCTTGTGAAAACAGGCTCTCCCTCGGAGGTATCAGTGAGCAATGTCCATCAACATCATTCTTTATTTATTCCACCTTCAACTCAGGATCATAGACAAGGCACCTTAAGTGCCACCGTCAACCTGGTGATGTATGGAGACTATCAATGTTCTCAAAGTGCGGATGCTTATCGGTTGATTAAAGTCATTAAGCAACAGCTTAGCATTTTGTTTGGGGAAGAATATTTGTGCTTTATTTTCCGCCATTTCCCGCAAGTTCAGATTCATTCCTATGCTCAACGGGCGGCTGAGACAGCAGAAGCGGCGGCTGACCAGAATCAGTTTTGGCAGATGCATGATATTTTGCTCAACCATCAGCAGACGCTAGGAGATGGATATCTAGTAGAGTACGCCAATGAGCTAAAACTTGATACCTGCCAGTTTCTGCAAGCGATGTCCAAACATGTGCATCTTGAGCGTATCAAACAAGACATTGCAAATGGAGAGCAAAGTGGAGTAGTCACGACTCCAGCTTTGTTTATCAATGGGACTCGCTATTGCGATCTCTGGAAGATTCAGCTATTGACGGCTGCAATTATCGCTGCAAGTCATTAGGCTTTTTGATTTTTATGAACCTTATCAGAGCAGACCGTATAACTTTTTCATAACAAGAGAAATACCATGAAACAATTTTTCTGGCTATTTGGCTCTCGCCCTACCGTTATCGCCGATCGTACAACAGCCGGAGATAAATACGATCTCAAGCGACAAGATTTTGGAACCGCTTAGAACCTTGCCGTTGCTGTGTAAACAACGAATCAATATTTAATCTGCGCTCAGCAGCACATGCTAGAAGGCGTTGACTACAACCTACAGGATTGGTCTAAAGAGGTCGATCGCCGACGATAAAAAGATGTTGCCAAAGGAGGATTCTATGAACAAAACCATTGCACAAGTCATTTCCATTGTATTTAATCCAGCTACTAATCCATGTATTACCTTTTCAATACTGGCGTTGGCAGACCAACAGTTGAGTTTGGCTTCAAAAGTCGAGTTTGCGGGAATCGCCAGTTTGTTTGCCTCTGGATTCACTATTTTGTGTCTGTTTATCTTTATTCGCCTCGGTCTGATTAACTCACCAGATATTCCTGACCGTAAACAGCGCTCTCTTCCCTTAGTTGTGGCTGCAATTATATTACTCGCTGGTTTCATTACTTTATGGTTTGCTCATGCCCCTAAGCTGATGCAAGGCTTAATGTGGTGTTATGCCATAGAAACACTAATTGTCGCCATCATTTCGTATTGGTGGAAAATCAGTATTCATACAGCAAGTATGGCTTGCTCACTGGTTGCGCTCACATATCAATTTAGCGTATTAACTCCGTCTCACACAGTATTCATTCTCCCCTTCTACCTGCTGCTACCAATTGTTGGTGAAGCGCGAGTTGTTCTGAGACGGCATACAATCATGCAAGCGGCTATTGGTGCATTATTAGGTACTATTTTAACCGCAATTCAACTGTTGTCTTTCCAAGCTTAAGCACAGGTTGAACCTCAAATTATACTTTCGATGCAGGTCGCTGCTCTTTCTGTAGCGCAGCCAGATTTTTTTGCGACGCAACCTGATAGGATTTGAATCAGCGATCGCTGGATGATGAGGCGATCGCTGATACGGTTAGTCGCTCTAACACAAATCAAGAAGTTGCGATCGAGTATGGAGCTATCGTCATGAGTCCTATTGGTTGGCTCAACTTTGATGACAGACTTATGGACTAGCAATTCCTCGCTTTAGGGCAATAATAGTTGCCTGAGTCCGATCTTTAGCCCCCAATTTGCTCAAAATACGATTGACATTCGATTTGACAGTACTTTCATTAATGTTCAGAGCAGTACCAATTTCTAGATTGCTCATACCCTGCGCGACCAATTGAAGGACTTCTAACTCACGATCGGTCAACTCTGGATTGTTCATTCGCTGCACTAACTTAGCGCCAACATGGGGTGGAATATATTGCTGACCACCGTAAACAGTCCGAATAGCAGTTCGCAGTTCGTTCGGTTTAGCGTCTTTGAGGAGATAGCCTTGTGCACCTGCTCGTAGACCCTGGTAAATGTCTTCGTCGGCGTCGTAGGTCGTTAACACAATGATTCGAGCCGTATTAAATTCAGCGCAAATGGCAGTAATGGCCTCTACTCCTGCCATGTGAGGCATCCGTAAGTCCATTAGCGTGATATCGGGTTGGATTTGACGGAATAGGGAGATCGCTTCAAGCCCGTCTTTTGCCTGACCCACAACTGTCATGTCCGCTTCTTCATTGATAATGGCGGCAATTCCTTGCTGAACGATTACATGGTCATCCACAATCAGAACCCGAATGGCAGTTGTTTGATTCATAGCGGTCTACTCCCGGCTTACAACGACAACAATCTCTGTTCCTTGATTGGGTTGACTGTGAATCATTAATTCACCACCTATTTGCTCAACCCGTTCACTCATACCTAGTAACCCAAATCCTTGAGAGATCTGGTTCACATCAAATCCCTGTCCATCGTCTCTAATTCGTAACAAACACTGAGTCTCCTCACACACCAATTCAACCTGAATCTGCGTAGCGTGAGCATATTTAATCGCATTGGTTAAAGCTTCTTGTCCAATGCGGAGTAAATGATTCTCTACTTCGGGAGACAATGCATAGACTGTGCCACTAATTTCATAAGTAAGCTGTGTATCTATCGATGCTTTCATTTGGGTAGTCAACTGTTCGAGGGCACTGAATAAGTTGCCGTCTTCTAGTAATTGGGGTCGCAGTGCTGCGACTGATCGCCGCGCTTCAGCTAACCCAGTCCGTGCTAGCGCATCCACAGTTTCGAGATGGGTTTGTGCTGCTGTTGGTTTTTTGATGATCTGCTCGGTTGCAGCTCCAACATGCAGCAAAATGCCTGTGAAGGCTTGTGCTAAGGTATCGTGGATTTCTCGCGCCATACGGTTGCGTTCATCTAGAATCGAGGCTTCTTCAGCCCGCTTGCGATCACTAATGTCTTGCCCAATTCCCACAAATAGATGATTTGCCAGTTGAACATTTGCCCAGGTGGTGCTGACTAAGCGATCGTCTTTTGTTTTGATTTTCAGATCTAACCAGATACCAGATGCCGCTAACATGTGGTCTCGAATCTGATGCCGCTGTTCCGCATCAACACTACATTCAGCGATTAGATCAATATGATGCAAATCAGTCGTTGACCAGCCCAGGATGTGTTCAAACTGATGATTGACAAATTCGACTTTCCCCGTAGCATCGTAAAGCGTAATCATCACCGGACTGTGATCCACAATCGCTTGGAGAAGCTGCTTTTGCTGACTCAGCGTTTCTTCTGCCTGTTGCCGTTCAACAATTTCTTCCTCTAGTTTTTCAGTCCGTTCTCTCACTTTCTGTTCCAGTGTGCGGGCATACTCCTTGAGGTTCTCCCACATCAGGATGCTGCTGCTCGTAAGGGTAGATCCCACAAGCGCCAGCAGAGAAGGAACGATGATGATCCACCAACCGATTAGAAACAGTCCGTAGGCACTGCCTAGAAGCACTGTTCCTGATAAAACGGCTCCAAAGGCAATTTGGCGAGGTGATCGCGAAACCCATCCAATAACGGCACCGATCGTAGACCAAAGAATGATCCATAACCATTCCAGCGGTTCTGACCAAACCTTGAGTAGGGGGCGACCTTCCAAAGCTGCGTTAAGCAACTGACTAGTTAATAACGCATGCACTTCGACCCCAGCAGGTGCAGTGAGGAGGTCCGTTGTATAGGAGGTAAAAAAGCGGTCTTCAAGACTCTCTGCTGTTAATCCAATTAAAACAATACGATCGCGCATGAAATCTTTGGGTACGCGATTTTGCAATACTTCTGTCATTGAAAGGGTGCGGAACCCGTTTGAGAATTTGGGAAAGTTTGACAGAATTTGGTATCCCCCTGCATCCATGCGGACGTAGCCCCCACCATTCGGTTGCAAGGGCGTGAAAATCGCTCGTCCCAGTCGGAACTGGGTCTGGTCAGCGTTAAGAGGTTGGCGCTTTACTCCTTGACTATCCAGATAGAAAAAGGCTAATCGTGCGCCTAATGTAAAAATCGATCGCTGATCTGATTTTCTCAAATACAGCAAGCTACGACGAATTCTGCCGTCCGTGTCCAAAAGCAGATCACTGGCACTTACCTGATCATTCTGCTTTAAAGCGGGCGGTGCTTGAATAACTTCACCTTGAGCCGTTTTAATCACTTTCTCAATCCCAATTAAATTGGGTGTGGACTTAAAAACGCTGTTAAGTTCTTGATGACCCGGTTCGACTGGTAAATCTCGAAAGATATCTAGCCCGATCACTCTTGGTTGCTGTTGCTTGATTGCCGTGATTAAGCGAGCTAGCATAGTATCAGACATGGGCCATTGTCCGAGTTGCTTGATGTCTGATTCATCAATGGTAACGAGAACAATCCGAGAATCAGCAGGTTCAGCGGGACGAAGTCGGAACATCTGATCCAATGCCATCAGTTCTAAGAACTGGAGTGCTCCTGCTAACCGTAAAATCAACAAACCTCCTGCAACACTGGGAACAGTGATGAAAATCCCCCGCCATTGCCTAAGATGCTGTTTTACAGTTGTCCACATAGAATGAGCACGAATATAACTTCTTCTACAAGCAAGTTTAGTGAAATATTTCTGATTTAATCAGCGACTTATTAGCAAGGTTCACTCCTATTTACTATTAGGTATGATATCCACGCCACCAGATTGCAGAAATTCCCGCCACATTGTGTTGATGCTCGGATCATTCGGTTGGGTGCGTTGTAGCTCAAACAAAATAGCAAGGGCATCATACCAAACGCCAGATTTCTGGTAGAGCGAAACCTGTTCCTTGGGTGATGCTTGCTGAATTTGGCGTAAACGAGTGGCATTGGGTGTTATTCGTTGCACCATACCTGTGACATAGCGATCGTCTAAGCGATCATTTGGATTACAAATCATCGCGAACGACCATAAATATTGCTGACCTATGACTAGAGGCTGGGCTTGAGCTGGAAGACTGACGCTAATGATACCAGGCGTATTGGTTAGGGCAAGTGTAGTGCGATACACGCCGTTATTGTTGCGATCGCGGAGGCTAAATTCTGCGGTTTTGGCGCTGGTTTTGGGTACGAATACAAGGAAAGTCGGTCGTTCTGTTAGGGTAATCCCAGATTTGGCGGTAGGGCTGAGAGCGATCAATCCTGGCTCGGTGGTTGTCGCGATCGCATCTTGAGGGCAAGCGGTTGGATCACGCCGTCCTCCAGCGGATGAGCTACCCGGATTACTAGGGGGAGGGGGAGGATTGCTTTGGGCAACGAGCTTTGTTTGATCCCACAAACCTCGCTTAAACAGGAGAGATGAGGAGGATTTCTGAGCAGTGGAAGGAACAGTTAAGCCGGATTGAGAGACAATCACGGCTGCTAAACTAGGAGCCATTGCTAATAAAACCATGGCAGCAGCACCAGCAGGGACGGAATACAAAAGGGATTTTATGAAGTACATAACGTGATTAGAGCCAATTTCCTAGAAGAACAAACGGTGCCCAATAGTAGGGCGAAGTGTAATCATCTTGGTGTAATAAAGCGACCTGAGCCCGACGAAGGGCTTCAGCTCTAGTGATTCCGGGTTTTTCTAGCTCGCGATAAAATTCAATCATGAGCAATGCGGTAGAGCGATCGTTGACCGACCACAGCGAGGCAAGGGTACTCCGTGCGCCTGATCGCACTGCTACACCCGCCATTCCTAACGCTGCTCGGTTGTCTCCTGTTGCGGTTTGACAAGCACTCAGCACTAATAATTCGATCGAGTTAAGTTTTCCTTCTCTATTGCGAAGCATCTGATCTAATTGCTTGACATTAATGCGTCCGTCCCAAGTCACAATGAAAGTGTTGTCCGCACTGGAGCTAAACTGACCATGTGTTGCCAAGTGAACGATCGGTGAAGGAGTGGAATCAATCTGGTTTTGAAAGGCTCGATTGGTAAATGCTTGATCGAGCAGCACCTGAGCCGGAATTTCTGCTTTGATCTGATTAATTTCAAACGCAACATTGGGTAGTGCTGCAAAGTTATTACGGGATTGAGATAGTCCTGCAAGTAGCCCTTGCAGACGCAGACGCTCAAGGGGTTGAGGCTGAAGCAGTTGGAGACCGGGAGTCAGCACTACGCTGTACTTTTCGACCAAATAACGCTGACCATCGTGGAGTACTGCCATTGGCAGACTACGGAGTAAACCATCAGGCACAAACACAAGCGTTTTGATCCCACTTGCCGAGAGTTCAGCCTCTACAGGACGCAAAAGTAGATTGTAGAGCCGTTGGCTAATGGGCAACCAGTCTGTCACAAAAGCGGTGGGTCTGAGGGCTTGGCGCATTTGGGAAAGAATGCGATCGACTTCTGTTTGAGACAACGAAGCTTTGTGATAGCGCAGGGGTTGATTTGGCAAGGACACAATCACTGCAAGTTCATTGGGCAAAATGATTGGATAGATGACGGCAGCGTGCGGATCAATCTGGTCAATTTTTACCGGACGAGCATTGATACAGGCTTCTCGGAAATAATTATCGAGTTCTGCCAACTGGAGCGCTTCGATCGTCTCACGTGCCTCTTGCAGATTTTTCTCACTGGGTGCATCGCCTTCTGCTTGTAACAGCAGTTCTACATATTGTCGGTAAATTGGTTCAACACTTTCTCGAAATGAAAACTGCACATCCTGATTGATAGCGACTAAATCACTACGGAGAGATTGCAGCGTTTTGACTGCTTCGGCATACGCAGAAGTGGCATTCTGCCTGTTTGCAGGAGTGCAGGGCTGTTTGCCTTGACAGAAAATTCGCCCTAGCTGCCATTGCCACTGATAGGCAATATCAGAAGCATTGATCGATTGAGCCAAACTGAGGGCTTGTTGAGTTAGGGTTTTAGCATCATCCCATTGTTGAGTATTTTCATACAGACTTCCCAGAGTGCCAAGAGCATAGGATTCAGTCCGAAAATCCCCTAAAGTGCGAACTTGCTGAATCGCGATCGCGAGTTCTTGAGCTGAGTTCTTGAGGCGATTAACAGATGAAGTTTCCCCATTTCCTTTATTTCTCATTCTGATTAAGCTTCGAGCCAAATCGATTTGGGCATACACCGCCAGACGCCCTGGCGGTAACTGGAGAAGCTGGGATTGAATTTGTGTCAATAGACGTTGAGCCTCTGGTTGTCGATCTCGTTCCACCAGTAAGCTCAATTGGGCAAGCTGAGCTTGAGTTTTTGCTGTGAGTGAGGGAGCGTTAACGACAGCTTTTTGATAGAAATTCAGAGCGGTATCTGCTTCTCCCTGGGCGCGAGATGTGTTTCCTAAACTGAATAGAGTGCCGCTGATATCGGATGCAGGTATTTTGTCGCGGAGTTTCTGGGCGATCGCTAAACTTTGTTCTAGGGCGGTTTGGGATTGTCCTAGATCGCCAACTAATCGCAGCGTTCTACCGAGGTTTCGTAGACTTGTCACCTTGAGGCGCGAATCGGGCTGATTCTGTAAAGACTGCTTTACTTGCGTTAGGAGACTTATTGATCCTCGGTAATGTCCTTCTGCCTGCAACGCTCTTGCTTGATTAATCTGGCTCCCTAAAATTCCGCTGGTATCGTTTGTTTTGCGGTATATACCCTCTGCTTGTTGCCAGGTCGCTAATGCTTCCGTCGCTCTACCTTGCGCCAGTTGTAGCTTTCCTTGAACGGTGAGAATTTGGGCGAGAATGAGTGAGGTTTCGGACGTTTGGGCTTGAGCTTTTAACAGCGAGAGTGCCTGCTCGATCGCCCCTCTGGCTTGAGTCCGCTGTCCCAAATCTTCATAAGCTGCGGCGAGAAAACTGAGAACGAGAGCTTGATTCAGGCGATCGCCGTTCGCCTCGTAATGAGTGGCAGCTTGTTGCCAAAGCGCGATCGCTTCAGAAACCTGCCCTGCCTGATAGTGGTTTTCTGCCTGCTGCACTTGGGAAGGAGAATCTGATATAGTCCTGATTTGCTCTGCCTTCTGGTCGTGCGGTCTCTCCAATCCAGATGCAATTTCTACATGAAGACTCACAGCAACGAGCAATCCCAGCAGAACAAGGTGCAACGATCGTCGCCATCCTCTTTCCGAAAAAAGACGTTGAATAGCGCACATTCTCCGATAAATTCGCCTGCTCCATTGCCCCTCATTCATGGAATTCTATGGCTCCCTCCGGTGCTGGTATTGGCGAACGACCGTTTTTTGACCGATTTAGTCACTGATCATCCCAGGTTTTACAATATTAGACCAGACAAGATAGATAAGTTAATGCCAACTCAAGCCATTGATTATTTTCGCTGGCAACTGTTTAGAGAATTCAATGCATCCGGTATGACTGAGTTAGAGGTGTTGGCAACTAAAATGACTTCTCCGGCAAGCGTTCTCTGCCAACCAATCGCTTCAATAACTGAGGTGTTGTGTGTCGCGTCATCTTGAGGTTTGTAATGTGCTTGTGCTGTTACATGGGAACGTCTCCGCGTCTCCGTGTCCTTCACTTCTGGCTGCTGAGCAACGCTCAACCTGCGTCGGTCTTGCCAGTCAGCATCATCGTCTAACTCTTGATCGGGCGTGGGCGGTAAGCCACCGCGACCACTGATCACAAAGGAACTGTTTTGGTTGATCGGACAGCTTTGAGCGATCAGGCGGGATGAATCAACGATCGTGGTAGGCAGTTCAGCTAAGCCGGAGGCTGGGTCAAGTCGATCGATATTGAGTTGCACGGTGCCACTCTGAGCAGACGTGGCTCCGGTCGCGGTGATGTCGCTCAAGGAAGTATCTTGCGAACGAGTCTGGATGCCAAAGATGCCAGAGGTATTGATCGTGATGTTGCCGCCACGTCTGTTGACTGAGTTGGCGCGAATGTCGCTATCCTCGGTGGGAACAGCGATGATCGACCCGGTATTGATCCGAATGTTGCCGCCATTGCCTGTGCCACGGGCTGACGCGGTAATTGGGCTACCGTTCCTTAGTAGGACGAAATCTCGCACGTTGAGGTCGATGTTGCCCCCTTCCCCGAATGCGGTTGCAGCAGTAAGCGTGCCGCCTCGATCGAGCAGAATGGAGTTAGCATTGATGCGTAAGGTGCCCGCGTTACTGGTGCCTTCATGACTCACATCCACTTTTGCGCCATCGGTCACGCTCAAGCGTCTGGTGTTGATGGTCACGTCGCCGGAGGGTTGATTGGGGATGGGCGGGTTGGGGAAAGCCGCCGTTGGCGGAGAAAGTTGGGCAGACGCACTTGCCTGACTAGGAAAGCGAATACCAGTCAGAGGAATTTGTGCAACCCCACTAAATTGTGCTGATTCGGTAGCGTTGATAGTGACACTTCCGGCTCTCCCCGTTCCAACAGAGCGAGCAGTGACGCTTCCTCCATCCCGACCCACCAGTTTAGGGGTATTAATGGTCACATTTCCACCATTGCCAGTACTTGTGGAGCTAGTAGCGGAACCCACATTACTGATTGTGAAAGACCCAAATCCGATCAGTTCTACCGATTGGGTTGCATTGATTGTCACATTTCCTGCATTGCCACTGCCAGCACCTGCGGTGGCTCCGATAAATGATCCATTAAGCAGGCTTAATCGTTGAGTGGACAGCGTGAGATTTCCACCATTGCCAGAGCTATTAGCGAAAGCGAAGATACGGCTAATCAACGTGCCGCTGGATCCAGTCAATTGGATAGAATCAGTCGCAGCAACCGTGACATCTCCTCCACGACCAGCACCATAGGAGGGAGCTGAAATGCCTGCACCGTCTTGAACCAGAAGTTGACGGGTGGACACGGCAATGTCTCCCCCCCGTCCACTGCCGATCGTCTCTGTATTCAATCCGCCCCTCAATTGACTAATGGAACTGATGCCATTGAGTTCTAAAGTATCGGTAGCATTGACCTGCACACTTCCTGCTGCTTGCTCACCTTGATTTTGAATCAGTAGGAGTGAGCCATCGGTTAACGACACTTGATTTCCCTGCACAGCAATCGAACCACCGGGAGCACCACTCGCATCCACTAATGCCTGCTGTGAAAGGTGAATGTCTCCAAACTGTTGAATCCCTGGATAACTGAGAGCCAAACCTGTCCTCAAATTCACTATTCCATCCCGCGCACTGCCTAGCTCAATCCGTCCTTGTTCTGCCGTTAGTACACCGCCTTGAATATCAATATCTCCCCCAAGCAATGCTAAGGTTTGTCCAGTTGATACTTGCAGACCGGTTGACACATTCCCTCTAACCAGAGCTGTGGCTGTGCTCGTAGAAATTGAGCTTGATAGGTTGTAGCCATTTCCCCGTACCCCAATTAGTCCTGGATTCGCTCCCATCTGTAAACCTATTGGAACACTCACCGTTAATAGCGGTGAGGTTTGAGGATTCGTAGCGCTGTACTGGAAATTATCCGCAAAGTTGATGCTGTTAGCGGTCGTGGCAATAAACGAACCCCTAATGTTCAGCCGAGCATTGGGACCAAACAAAACGCCATTCGGGTTCAGAAAAAACAGATTCGCCCTGCCATTTGCCCGAATCAGCCCATCAATATTCGAGACAGAACCGCCCGTAACGCGGCTAAAAATATTCTGCACATCGGTGGCATTGTTGAAGTAAGCAAACTCACCCGTCGGCACCGAGAACTGGCTAAAGCTATGGAAGAGATTGCCGCCTCGTCTGGTTCCCCCATCAATCTGCACATTGGGACTGCCTGAAACTTGCGATCGCTCCCCCACGGGCAAAGTCGCATCGGGTGCAACTTGAGCCGCGATCGGTTGCATCCAAAGCAATGCACTCACGATACTGCTCGTTAAAATCCAGGCTTTTCTGTACATTGGTTCATTTTGCCACTTTGGTTTGATTATTGCGGGCAACGGGAGAAGGCAACTCTTAGCACGATCGTTGGAATCAAAATAAACCAATCAACAGAGTAAGTCCAGGTAAGATAGATAAGTTAATTTACTTTCAGCAATTCCAAAACACGTCTGCTATAGAAAAACGTACGGCACAATGGCATTTGCGGTCGAAAATTGTGCTCCCAAGGTCGTTACGGTAAATGATGGGGATAGGTGCCCATAATTGGACTGGCTCAAAGGGATTCTCCCCATTGCGCCTTCTTTGATACTCTTTTTCGACTAATGTTGCTTTACTCAAAGTACTGGCTCTTACTCAACAGCAATATTTCCGCTTGTCTTAACCTTTTTCATCAATAGTAGGGCAGTGCCACTCATAAGGATCAGCAATCCGAGGAGATGGTAACAATCATTGATCGCCATGATAGTTGCCTGTTGCTGTACGGCTTGAGCAATTGCCCCTATCGCTTGCCGAGTAGCAGTGGCAGCATCGGCTCCTTGACTCATGAAATACTGCTTCATCTCCTGAAGTCGCTGCTGAGTGACTTCATTGTAGAGACTGACATCCCCTCGCAGTCGATCGTAATGGAACTCGGAACGATGTTGAATTATCGTTGCAAAGATGGCATCTGCAAAGGAGCCACCCAGATAGCGCACCTGGTTAAACAAAGCACTAGCATCACTTAATTGCTTTCCTGGAATTCCAGTTGTTGCAAGTGCAGATAGGGGAATCGTGATTAAACTTTGTCCGATTCCTTGAATAAATTCCGGCAGCATCAATTGAGGTGTACCCGATTGAGCACTCAGGTGAGAATTGATGAAATTACTGATGGCATAGATGGCACATCCGACAGCAACAATCACCCGTGAATCAACTCTTGCTTGAATTATGGGTAAAAATGGCATGACGATCACTGAGCCGACTCCAACCCACATGAGCGTTAGTCCTACCTGATATGGTGTATAATTCTGTACTGTGTCTAGATAGACCGGCATCACGTATAATGCACCAAAAATGCCACACCCAGCGACAAAACTGATGAAACTGGCGAGTGCAAGATTGCGACGCTGCATTACCCGTAAATTGATGAAAGGGCGGCTTCTAGTAAGTTCAATTATCAGAAATAAAACTAGGGAGACGACAGCGATCGTGGTTAATTGCACAATAAGAGATGAGTTAAACCAGAGATCGCGGTTTCCCTCTTCCAGCACGGTTTGCAGGCAGGCTAAACCAACCGCCATCGTTAATATGCCTGCCCAATCCCCTCGCTTCAACTCTTTCAACTGCATTGGCTCGTGCTCAATGAGAAACAGGCAGGTCGCTAGCATCAAACTACCTGGAATTAAGTTGATGTAAAAGATATATTGCCAGCTATAGTTGTAGGTCAACCAACCACCCAACGCTGGTCCGACCGCAGGTCCAGAGGTGACAGTCAAACCAAAAATTGCTAGCCCGATCGTATGTTTTGAGGGCGGTAGATGACGCAGCACATATGCCATTGCTACAGGGACAAAGGCACCTGCAAAAAATCCCTGGAGACCTCGAAAAGCAATCATCTCACTTAAAGTTGTGGCATTGGCACAGGCAACAGAAAAAGCTAGAAATAAAACTGTGCTAATCGTCATATACCAGCGGATAGAAAAGATTCCGCCTAACCAACCCGTTAACGGAACGACAATAATTTCGCCAATCAAATAAGCGGTTGCAATCCAGGAACCTTGATCGAGGGTGGCAGACAATGCGCCAGTCATGTCTTCCAATGAAGCATTCGTAGCAGTTACATCCAGAGCTGACATCAGCGCACCCAAATTCAATCCAATAACCGCTAGCCAAGTTGCTGCCGAAACAGAATCAGTTGGCTGTTTCACTTGCGTTTTGACCATTACTTTTCTCCCTGCGGTTATGGTAATTTCTACTGCTCATGATAATTTCGGATCAATCCACCATCTACATAGAAAGTAGCTCCAGTGATGTAGTCAGATGCTGAAGATGCAAGGAACACGATCATAGGTGCAATATCATCTGGTGTGCCTAATCGCCCAAGAGGGATATTCTGTTTGAGCGAATTCAATTTCACTGGATCGTTCAAAAGCTTAGTATTGATTGGTGTTTCAATGGCTCCGGGTGCAATGTTATTAATGGTGATTCCCAGGGGACCTAGCTCCACTGCAAGATTTCGCATCATCATTTTTACCCCACCCTTACTGGCACAGTAGGACGTGAAGTGAGGGAACGCCATTTCCTCATGAACTGAACTAATGTTAATAATCTTACCGGTTCGTTTCGTCTCAATTAATTGCTGCACAAAGGCTTGAGTGGTGAAAAACGTTCCTTTGAGATTGATGTTGAGTACCGTATCATAATCAACTTCAGTAATGTCCCAAAAGTCGGCATTCTTGCCATCAACTCCAGCATCATTCACCAGAATATCCAGCCTCCCAAAGCACTGAATTCCCTCTGATACTAACTTACGAATATCGCTGATACTACTTAAATCTGCCTGAACAATATGTCCTTTACGTCCTGCTGCCTCCACCTTTGCCAACGTTTCTTTTGCACCATCTGGATGAGAGCGGTAATCGATGACAATATCCGCACCAGCCTGTGCTAGGTAAACGGCGATCACCTGTCCAATTCCCTGACTGCTGCCTGTAACTAGCGCAACTTTTCCTTCAAGTGTCATAATGTCCTCTTAAATTTCAATAAATCATTTAAGAATCGTGCGATCGCAAAATTGCTTCGATCCCAGCCTGTGCAGGTTCAGCAAAGCTAATCGTGCTATTGTTACTCTTCGTTGATACAGTGGTAGTGACAGATTGCTTTAATCAGGCTGCCACCTTGCCCCAAAAATGTGAACTTGAATCAGTCAATGTGACTTAAGTTTGTATCTCTAGAGCCAATTACTCCAGTGAAGATAGCCGTTTTAAGGCTGAACTTAATCATCTCAGAACTGAATTACGACTTAGTGGCTATCAAGATTTTTTCAAGAGGCGAAATCCCTTAAAAATCGCCCCTCAAACAACCCTGTCTGCCAAAACAAAATAGTTACCAGATGTAGAGCAACAGAAATAGGACAATCCAAATGATGTCAACAAAGTGCCAGAATAAAGAAACTGCGCTCACACCTTGATGGCCAGTACTATAATTACCGGAAATCAGGGAGCGGAAATACATATATAGCAACAAGACTACACCTGTAAAAACGTGGAGTCCATGAAAGCCAGTCAGCAAATAGAAAGTTGCACCTGCTAATCCGGCATCCAGTCCAAAAGGCATGTTGCGCCATTCAATCGCCTGCTCAACCAGAAAAATCACACCAAGCATGGCAGTCAATAACCATAAGCGACGGAATTTAATTAGTTTGTGGCGATCGAGGGCACGTTCGGCAAAGTAAATGACAACACTACTGGAAACTAAAATCACAGTATTGATGGCTGCTCTGGGAATGTCTAACCCAGAAACACCCGGTGGAAACCAGTTTGGATTTTTCCAGCGCAGCAACGCATAAGTGACAAAAAAGCTGACAAAGATTACGCTTTCTGAGAGAAGAAATACAGGAAATCCGAACGCTAAGTTATCTCGTCTGGAACTTGAGTAGAGATGATCTGAAGATGAATTTTCTGAATTGATTGGGCTTTGCATTACTAATTTCCACAACGAGGTTGGCAGATATTTAAAGGTTTTTTACGTCTAATGAAGTGAGATTGCTTCATTCAACAGTTCAATCATGCCGATCGCTAACAGTTCTGCAATTAATATTTGTTATACGAATTCTCATGAGTGTTCCTCCGCATATTCATCAGTGTTTCTCTCTAGGAAGATGAATTAACAGTCGATCGATGAGACTCTCCGTAACCGTAGGGTTCTGAAGCAACGGTTGGAATCTCTTCAAAGTTTTCGATTGGAGGAGGTGAAGATGTTGTCCATTCCAGCCCGGTCGCATTCCAGGGATTGTTCGGTGCTTTGTGTCCTCGTAACCAGGAACTTACCATATTGGCAATAAACGGTAAAGTGGACATGCCCAACAGAAATGCTCCTAAGCTGGCAACCACGTTCCACCCAGTGTACTGGGGGTCGTAGGACGCGATGCGGCGCACCATCCCCTGTAAGCCGAGAGGATGCATGGGAAAGAAGTTGAGGTTTGCTCCTACAAAGGTAAGCCAGAAGTGCAGCTTGCCCCACCCTTCGGAGTACATGCGTCCAGTAATTTTTGGGAACCAGTAATAGATTCCGGCATAGATTGCCATTGTCACCGTGTTAAATACCACGTAATGAAAGTGCCCAACAACAAAGTGGGTGTTGTTCACATGAATATCGAAGGGAACAGCAGCTAGCATCACTCCAGTAATGCCTGCAAACAAAAACATAGCAACTCCGCCTAACGCAAACAGCATCGGGGTCTTGAAATGCAGCTTTCCCCGCCAAACGGTTGCTGTCCAGGCAAACACCTTGATTCCAGTAGGTACTGCCACTAGCATTGACGTTGTCATAAACACAATTCGCATCCAGTTGGGAGTAGCGCTGGCAAACATATGATGTACCCAAACCAGTGTACTGATCGCACTGATGAGCAGAGAGGAAACAGCAACAGTTTTGTAGCCAAATAGAGGCTTGCGAGCAAAGACAGGAATCACTTCTGAGAAAACGCCAAAAGCGGGCAGCGCCATGACGTAAACAGCCGGATGGGAGTAAAACCAGAACAAGTGCTGGTAGATTACCGGATCACCCTGCTGAAAGGGGCTGAAGAAATTTGTACCCAGCGAAAGATCGAACAATAACATGATGGCTGCACCCGTGAGCGCAGGCAGGCAAAACAATTGCAGCAGTTGGGCACTGAGCGTCGTCCAAACGTAAACAGGCATACGAAAGAAGATCATCCCCGGTGCCCGCATGCGCACAATGGTTGTCACTAAATTTACACCGCCCATGATGGACGATACTCCAGAAATAGCCACTGCTACTAACCAAATGAATTCTCCGTTAATCAAGTGTCCTGATGGATTTTGAATGCTCACTGGTGGATAAGACCACCAACCCGCCTGAGCCGTACCGCTGGGCAAGAAGAAGCTGAATAACAGCAAAATTCCTACAACCGGGATCAGCCAAAAGGCGATCGCATTCAGCACCGGAAATGCCGTCTCCCTCGCGCCAATCATGAGTGGCACCAGATAGTTTGCCAATCCCACGTTTGCCGGAAAGATCCACAGAAAGATCATGATCGTGCCGTGCATCGTGAACAGCCCATTGTATAGGGAGCGATTGACGACATCCAATTGCGGGGTGAGCAGTTCGGCACGGACAATCATGGCAAACAGACCGCCAACGAGGAAGAAGATAAAGGCGGTGACTAGATATTGAACGCCAATGACCTTATGGTCAGTGCTGAAGCTGAAGTAGCGCCTCCAGCCAGTCTGCTCAGGCTTAAGCGGAGCACCTTCAACAGAAATATTTGTCATCACTTACCTTCTTGATAATGTTGTGGGTTTGCAACTAGTGATTCACAATCGGAGGTTGTGCAGGCGGGACAGTATGCCACCCGCTGCGTAACGGTGTTTGGGGAGGTTGGGTATGCTCAGAGGCGGCGAGGTTCGCGACTGGAACAGGCGATCGAGTTTTAGCCTGAGCTAACCATTGGTTGTACTGTTCTGGAGAATCCACGTACACGGTTGCTTCCATCAGGGCAAAATAAGTGCCGCTAAACTGGGAGTCATGCAGTTGATATTGCCCAATCCGATTTGGAGTAAATTTGAATCCGATCGTCTCGTTTGGAATAATGTCTTGCTTGATGCGAAAGTTGGGTACATAGAAGCCATGCACCACATCTTCAGACTGCAACATCAAGTGAACAGGTTGGTTAACGGGAAAATGTAATTCCGTACTGGTGACATTCTGGCTAGGATAATGAAACGACCAAGACCACTGTTTCGCAATTACCTGAATTTGTTCAGCAGATTGCATAAAATTGCTGCTTGTATCTGCATAGGCAGGAGATTCTAATGGATGCAGATGCACTAACGGCAAAGAACCGAGAATGCTCATACGCTGGTAAATGTTGTAACTATAACTTGCAATCCAGATCACCAGTAGAATCGGAATTACCGTCCAGGTAATCTCCAGTTTGGGATTACCACGAATGGCCGGTGCATCGCTTGTATCGTTGTTAGCAACGCGGTAAAACAGAATGGAATAAACCAGCACTCCCATCACACCCAGGAAGACGATCGTTCCCAGTGTCACCAAGAAGCTAAATAAATGGCCTACGGGTTCAGCTTCGGCAGCAGCAGCGATCGGGAGCCAGTTATAGGCTTGCTGTCCCGCTGCATGACTGGCAAAGATAATCACGCCAACCCAAATCGCTAGTAGCACAATGTTAAAAGTTCGCATGATAATTCCGTTTACGGTTGAAGAACTTGATTGGGATTCTCGCCTTCCTGAATCAATCCAGCAGCCGTACCATGTACACCAAATTCGGCTCCTAATTGCGCTCCCAATGTGCCATGAACAAACATATATCCCAGAATGAACACTCCTGCTAGCAGATAGCTCCATTGCACCTGTAAAGGATGGTTCTTGCGCCAGCGAAATCGCTGGTATCCTCGCCAGATTGTCATTGCCACAATGAGAGTCAGCAACAGCACTCCGCCAACACCATGTAACAGCATGGTCGTGCCTGCACCCAATCCCCAATCGCTCTTTATATCTGCAGGAGGATTTGCCAGCAGCATCTCGAAAAAGCCTGCAGCTACGGTGAAAAACGTAATGACGGATGCGGCTAGCGCGTTATACCACGCTACATCAAAGAAGTTAAATCGGCTAACTGGTATGGAGAAAAATTTGAGCACTGGACGTTCCAGTGGAAACAACGTGCCCGCGAAATCGAAAGTGATCGCAATAATAAACAAGCCTAATGTCAGATGTACGAAGTTGGGGTGTAGTGGGAAACGATAGGGTAATCCATTAGCGCCCAATTCCATTCCCAATTGTTTTAGCTGTTCGATTAACTGTGGATTCATTTTAGAAGCCCTTGCCTCGTTGCCTCAACGACAGGAACCGTATGCAGTCCATAAACCCAATTCACCAAATTACCAAGATAAATTTGCAAGCAGACCAAACACATCAAAAACGTTGCTGCACCCAAATAAACTATCGGCACTTTTAGCGGATCACGCACCCGAATAATGCCCCGCCATGCAGTAATAGCAACCAGAATTGCCGCAATAGACCAACCGTTTACCGTGTGCCAATTCAATGTAGGTTGAGATGCTGCATAGGGTTGTGCCAATCCTGCTTCAAATTCACCAAAGATTACAGCAACGAAGACAGCAACCGACGCAACAACCAGATTCCACCAACTTACTTCAAACATCCGGTGATTACGACTGAGATACCCAGCAATGTCACAAAAATAGGCAAAAAATACCATTGCAATTACAAAGTGAACAATGATTGGATGCAGGGTATCCGGATAGGGAAGATTCTGATTATTCAACGGCGGCAGGGGCATCACGTTCTCCTATTTGTAGAACTATGAGAAGGAATGGAGGCAAGGTAGGGTTGTACCGTGCCTACAAGCAAAATCGTCAATTCTCGATCGCTAAGGTAGAGTACGGGATTGTCCAGAATGTAGCGTTAGCATCCACATACCATCAAAAACTAAATTGATTCCTATTAAAGTACCAAGCAGCCAAACTGCACTAGACGGAAAGCTAGACCAGATGAAAATTCCAAAAACAATTCCTATAATGCCGCTGACGAGCATCCACCCCCAGTTTAGTGAAATCCGCCGCATTTGAAACGCAAGCGAGACCTGAATGACGCCTTGCACAAAAATTGTAACGCCCAAGATTAGCGTGAAGGCAAGCGCTCCTTGGAGTGGATCGGCTAAGACAAAAACTCCGGTTATAAGATACAAAAGTCCTAAAATAAGCTTCCACGCAACTCGACCTGCTCCTTTAGATTGAAAGGCATAAATGATTTGAGCAATTCCGGCAAAGACAAAGATCCAGCCAAATACTAAGGTCGAGGTAATCGTGGCAAGGAAGGGAAATATGATCGCAATTATTCCCAGAATAATCATAAGGATTGCGATCGTCGCTAACCATCTGTAGTTAATTGTTTGTTCTCTCGTTTCAGATTCAGCAGTTCTCATGTTGCTTCCCCTGGTTAAATTAACGTGGCAGTAGTACTATGGTTGACTGGCTATGGACCTACGGGGACGATTGCGTAGGTGGATTTGGTCGTGGTTGTTTGAACTGTTCGGAGGATGGCGTTCGCAAGCCAAAATAGGCAGCAATCAAAAAGGCGATCGGAGCCAGAATTGCCAGCGCTTTCACTAGCGATCGTTCTCGTTGCTCAGCCGGGGAAAGAGGTTGTTTTGCGGCAGCTTCTGGTTCCGGCTTGGGTCGATGGTAGCGATGGAAGGTTTCTTCCTTGATCCATTCAGTTGTGGCTTTGAAATCGTGGAGCGGCGTGGGCAGCATTTCTAAATAAGTTGCATTGCGAATCAAGTCACCGGGTTTGCCAGTCACCTGTACTTTGTCAAACAAATTTGCTACTCCATTGTTCATGCCCAACTTCATCAGAGTACCGCGAAGACTTACATAGGCTGGGCTCGGGAATGCTCCTTCAGCAAGCGCAATCAAATTATGGGCAATACTTGCGCCTTGCTGATACGCGACCTGTGCCAAAGCGGGCTGTTGATGTTGCTGCACATCTGCACAGTCACCTGCAGCAAACACTTCTGGAAAATCTAACAACTGTAGGGTTGAGGACACGAGCGGTAAGCCATGTTTATCCAGATGGTCTGCCTGAATCTGAGCCTTGAGACTCTGGATGAGTGGGTTTACAGCAGTACCTGCTGTCCAAATCGTGGTCTGCGTCAGCAGTTTTTTGGTCTCTGTACTGTCAGCAGGTTGATACTCTAGATGATCTGCATCGACCGACTTTACGCCTACGCCTAATATCAGCTCAACAGGTACAGTGCGAGTTCTAAACCCATGCAGAGCCTCTTCTTGCAATCCCGCGTTCACATCTCCTGCCAGAATTGTCTTGCCATGATTGATTAAGACAATCCGAATCTCGTGAATATTGCCGCCCAGTTTAGCGTACCAGTAGGGCAACAAATCCGCTAACGTTGCTGCCATTTCAACCCCGGTTGGACCTGCACCCACGATAGAAAAGGTCAGCAGAGATCGTCGTTGTGCTTGATCATTCGTTTGACTAGCGCGTTGTAAACACTTCCGCAACTGGAGTTCCAGTGCGATAGCATTCTCTTGCGTCCGAAAGGCAAAGGCGTTCTCCTGAGCGCCTTCTGTTCCCAGATAGCCTTGAACACTGCCGACAGCTAAGACCAGATAACCATAGGTGTAATCTAAACCAGAAGCTAGCGTGAGACGTTTTGCTTGCAGGTCGATCGCTACGACTTTATCCTGCACAAAATTGATATCACTGCCTTGCAGCAACTCTTTGTATGTCGGACAAACGGTATTTTCTGACAATTCACCTGTGAGTAGCTCATACAGCATTGGCTTGAAGACAAACCGCTCCTGCGGATCAATTAGAATAATCGATCGCAGATCATGCTGATGACGCAGATGCAGTGCTGTAAAAAGACCTGTGAAGCCTGCACCAACAATCACTGTAGGGCGAGAAGAGTTCATTTTAACAACGCAAAGGTAAACAGCAGCAGCTTATTCTTATATCAGTTGATATGGATGGTCTTCAAAATTCCATCGAATACGCTGTAAGAAATGGGAAGACAATCAATGACAATTGCAATTGATAACAACATCATGTAAACAATGGAGTACTTAAACAGCGATCGGGCCAAGTTTAAATCTGAAGGGAATTGCATCAATAACCAGGCTTTATGAACAAAAATGCCACCCAGAACGATCGCAGTAATGGGATATAGCCAATGGGTGATCTGGAGCGGGTAGGCAAGCAGTAAGGTGGCTGGAATTAGAACTAAGGTGTAGGCAAAGATTTGTCGGGTTGTGGTTTCATTTCCGGCGACTACAGGCAGCATCGGTACACTCACCTTAGCATAATCCTCTTGAAGCATCATTGCCAGCGCCCAGAAATGAGGCGGTGTCCAGAGAAACACGATCGCAAATAAGCACCATGCTGCCCAACTCAAATCTCCTGCCACTGCTGCCCAACCTACTAGAGGTGGAATAGCTCCCGCTGCACCACCAATCACAATATTTTGGGTGCTATGGCGCTTCAACCAGTGTGTGTAGACCAGCACATAGAATAAAATTCCAACCATTGCTAAACTAGCGCTCAGTAGGTTTGCGTAAACCGCTAAAAGCGCAAACGAAATTAGCGTCAGTCCAATCGCAAACAATAAGGCATGATGTGGTTGAACCTTTCCCGACGGCAGCGGACGATGGCGAGTTCGTTCCATTGCAAAATCGATGTCGCGATCGTATAGGCAATTCATGGTGTTAGCGGCTCCTGCGGCACAAGCGCCACTGAATAAAGTGATGAACAGCAGCCAGGGATCGATATGTCCCTTTGCTGCGATTGCCATACCTGCAACGGTTGTGATTAGCAACAATAAAATGATGCGAGGTTTAGTAAGTTGAACGTAGCTGTGAATCACCTGCCAAAATGTTTGATGACAACGATTTGTGGAATGAGAAATTGTTGCGTACATCACACTTGCCTATTGTTAAAAATTACTATTTGCGATCGTGAACTACTTTGACCAACACATATATCTTAAAAAACTGCTATTACCGGATGTTGTTATCACTGTAGGAACCTGCATTTGGGACAACGAAAAGTTCAGAGTTAGGATTGGCGTGAAGATCCAGATTTGGACTTACTCAAAGCTAGAATTACTGTCTGACTCTGCTTCAGAAGATGAAACACTCATTCTGATATCTCCTTGCCTATGCTCGGTTAAATTCCAGGTGCTTTAAGCGTTCTTCAAATGATAGTTCTAACCCTTTGAAAAGACCTTCCTATACTATGTGATGTCATCATTTCCCTGACTACTCAAGTTTGTATAGTTAAGCAGGAAGTTATGGGTGAAGGATTCATCCTAGTAACAGCGCAGATAGTCCTGTGTGATCTGGCGTCATCCGGTCTTGACTGTTTGACTGAATTGATAGTAAGGACGTTACATTTACTATGCAATGCCACAAAAAACCTTGGAACGATGTCGATCGAGCATCAAAGTAGTTGCTGCACAACTTTCTTACAACTTTGAGAACAGCATGTTTAATCCTTCGGTCATGGTGGGATGAGTCAAAACCGCATCACGCAGAACGGTGTAGGGCATCTGAGCTTGCATCACCATTTGCACTGTGGAAATTACTTCTCCTGCCGCATGACACAACAAGGTGCAACCGAGTATTCGTCCTGTTTGAGTATCCACGATCGCTTTCAACACTCCATCGGTTTGACCCAGCGTTTTCGCTCTGGGAATCGTTGAGGCATCTACCTTCGCGACTCGAATGGCATATCCTTGCTGCTGTGCTTCAGTTTCAGTGAGACCGACATGCGCCAATTCTGGAGCGATGAACAAACAGGAAGGAATTAAGCGATCGTTTGTGCTACGGTTGCCCCCGTCAATTAGATTGGATTTAACAATGCGGTAATCGTCAAGGGATTTGTGAGTGTACTGTGGTCCGCCATTAATGTCACCTAATGCCCAAATTCCCGGTACATTGGTTTCTAAACGATCGTTGACCTCAATAAATCCGCGTGTATTAGTCTTCACACCAGCAACATCTAAATTTAAGGTATCAGTTGTTGACGCACGACCCACAGCGACGAGCAGATGTGAACCTTGAAGTTCGATTTCTCGATCGGCAACTTGAATATGCAGTTTGGTCATATGCCTAGCGTGATCGACCCTCAATACCTTTGCGTTCAGCAGAAATTCAATGCCATCTTGTTCTAGAAGTGTTTGAGCAGCGATGGCGATATCGGGATCTTGATTTGACAGGATTTGCTCGCTTTGCCCAATCACAGTGACACGGGAGCCGAAGCGCCGAAACATCTGAGCAAACTCCAAACCAATGTAACCACTGCCTAGGACGACCAGATGCTCCGGCACCTGTTCCAGTTCCATAATCGATTCACTCGTCAAGAAACCAGTTTCTTTAAGCCCAGGAATAGTCGGAATTAATGGTCTTGTGCCTGTATTGATAAATAAGCGCTCGGCAGTAAGTAAGCGAGTTGTTCCCTCAGCCGTTATCACTTCAATCGACTTGGGACCAACAAAGCGGGCTGTACCAATGATCAGTTCATGACCTAGAGCCGTTTCTAGATTGTGCAAATTCATCGCTCGCATGGCTTGCACAACAGATCGTTTACGCTGAATCACTGCTTCTAGATTAATAGTCGGCTGTGTGGTGATGATACCGTATGCTGCACTGTGTCGCACCGTGTTGGATACTTCTGCGCTTGCCACCATCGTTTTGGTTGGAATACAAGCGACGTTGATACATGTTCCTCCAATCATGTTTAAGCTGCGTTCCACTAGAGCAGTCTTGCGTCCATCGGCGACCAGTGCAGGTGCCAGTGTTTTACCCGCTTTGCCACCGCCAATAATGATGTCGTCGCAATATTCAGTGTTCATCCTAAATCTCCTTAAGGTTGATCGCTCAATCACTAAGCAACAGCAAATTTCAGAGCAGGTGTTTCAACCTGCTGCAAATATTTCTTAAACCACTTCAGAGCAGTTGTGCTAGCAATCTCGAAGCCTTCCCCCTGGAAACCATCAAAGTGTCCGCCCTTTAAGGCTGTGAAAGACTTCGGCTCTATCGCACTAGCATAGACAGCAGCAGTTAAATCAGGAGCTGCAAGAAAGTCCTTCTCGCCTACAATCAGACATACTGGGGTGGGAAAAATCGCCTCTGGGTGAGGAACGGGTTCGTAGTAGAGACAGTGTTCAATAGATTCAAAGGTGATGCGATTTTCCCATCTTCCTTTGTTAGCGCTTTTAGTTGACTCAACCCAAGCAAATGCATCGGGTGTTGAAAGGAAAGAAGGTTGACCGGGTGGAGCAACTAAGGGGAAATAACTGACCTCTCCAGTTTGGTACCGCTTGATCCGATCTTGAGAAAGCAGTTTCGTGAGTTCTTCTAGGGCAAGCGGTGAGGTCAGGCGGCGGGAGTTAAGAAAGGCATTCGCCGCAGGCATTTGCGCCACAACCGCTTTCACGCGTCGATCAAATGCAGCCAGATGTAGCACATGACCACCGCTGTAGGAGAAACCCCACAGTCCGATGAGATCGGGATCAACTTCGCGTTGGAGCTGAGTCCAGGTAATAGCATTGCGATAGTCTTCTTGCTGCTTGGCAGGAAGCACCTGCCCACGAGGTTCTCCCTCACTAGCACCCAAGTAGCGAAAGTCAAACAGGGAGACGGCAAACCCGGCTTGAACGAAGCGTTCAGCAAACTGTGGTAAACCCATTTCTTTAGGCAATCCTATCCCATGAGCCATCACGATCGCTGGACAGCGAGTGCCAGGAGCAACGTTATCTGGAGTGTAAAAGATAACGGAACACTTTAAACCTTTACTATCGAAACTGGTGGTTCTTACTTGCATAGTTGAAATCAGGATAATTTTGTAGTTTTCTGAAAAATTGATTGCGTTCAGAGCGCCCCTTACTGATACTGATGCGGCAGTAGTTTGCCTTGCAGCAAGAGTCGTAATGTTCCTAGAGTAATACTACCGATGACGATATTTGCTCCGATGAAAAGCAGTAGTGCTAGACTCGCTATGATCCCAGTCATACCGCGTTCAATGAAATGCAGGGATGCCAGTGCCAAGACAGCAACGCCAAACGTGAATGCCCAGTAGGATGCAGTGAAGGGTTGTTTCAACAACCAAGGAAGCAACCGCAGTAAAATCAATGCTTGCAACAACCCATAGCCAAAGAGGATCTGGGCAAAGAGGTCGGGATGACCGCCGATAATGCTTAGATAGGCAACACAACCGACAACAGGAGGTGCAAGTTGGATGCCCAGCATTGGACGGAGGGATTTAGGCAAGGTTTCCAGTAGGTATAAGCGCTGGGTAATGATAGACTCTAGGGCCAACCAAGAAAACATCCCTGTCCCAAAAAAGAATGCACTCCAGTCTCGATAGCCGAGGGTACTGGCACCAATTGCGTTGACAAAACCACCTGCGACTAATGGCAGGTAGAGAACAGGGGTAATTGTTTCTGCGCTACGTCCGCCCATCCAGATTTGACCAGAACGATACACACCAAAGCTCAGTTGTCCGATCGCACCGACGATGAATAATGCGACAGCAAGTGTATGGGCATGGGGTGCGATCGCGACGGCTATCAGTACCGTAGAAACAGGTATTAATGCAACAAAGCAACACAAAACTGGATGCTCAAACTCAGCTAGGGCAGCCTTTCTTGCCCACAACCATTTACTGATATACAGCAGCAACAACACGAGCCAGATTGCAACCGCAAACAGCATGATGCCTTCGCCAATCCAGGTTGGCAGATGCCAGATTTCTGCGGCAACTTGCCAGCAATTTCCCAGCCCAACTAAACCCAGAATCATGCTAAAGAAAGAAGCGGGAATTTCAAGGCGTATAGCTTTCAGGGGGGCAGATTTTAGATGGGATTTTCTCATGATTGAGAGTTCTGGCAATAATTAAAGGATGCAAATAATTGATCGAGCGACATCACCTTTAGTTTGCAAAAACGTTATTTATAGCAATGCTTGCTCGATCAAAGGTGCAATGACTGCAATGTTTTTTACTAAATCCTCCGAAAGTAAAAATCGTTGCTTTAAGTAATTGGGATCGTTGTAACTTAGCCACACCTTGCCATCCGTTGCTTCCCATGCCAGCACCTTCAGGGGTAAATCCAGAGCGATCGTTGGTTCTGCAATCATTAACGGTGTTCCTGCTTTAGGATTGCCGAACAGCAGCAGTTGTGTCGGACGCAAACTTAATCCAACCTTTTCAGCTTCAATCTGTTGGTCGATACGAGCGAAAATCGTGATGCCTTTTGCGTGAAGAACGGCTTCTAAACGATCAATTGTTTCAGTCACAGAATAGGGGCTGGGCTGGCCAATGATGTCGTTTGTTACAGTCATAACAGCGAACTCCGTAATGATTTTGTAAGTATTTTGAGGGCGCTTTAAATCTGCGCCATACCGCCATCAACAAACAACTCGATGCCGTTGACAAAGCTGCTGTCATCTGATGCGAGAAAAACAACAGCCTTGGCGATCTCATCGGGTGTGCCAACTCGTCCCAATGGAATGGTGGCAGCTTGGCTATCCGCGAATTCCTGTACCTGCCCATCGCTGAGCCCTAGAAGATTGTAGCCAGGGGTAGGTACAACACCGGGGCTGATAGCGTTTACCCGAATTCTGCGGTCTTTGAGGTCGAGTATCCAATTGCGAGCAAACGATCGCACAGCAGCTTTGGTCGCGCTGTAAACGCTGAAAGCTGGAGTGCCCATGGTAGCAGTAGTCGAGGCGTTCAGAATGATAGAAGCGCCTTCTGGCAGCAGCGGCAATGCCTTCTGCACGGTAAACAGTAGACATTTCACGTTTGTATCGAACATTTTGTCGAAATGTTCTTCAGTGATTGATCCAAGCGGAGCAATTTCTCCACCGCCAGCGTTCGCAAAAAGTACATCGAGCTGTCCTTGCTACTGCCTGATGATGGCAAACAAGCGATCGAGGTCTGCCAGGTTAGAGACATCGCTCTGAACACCCGTGACATTTTTACCAATTGTTTGCATGGCGGCATCTAGTTCGGGTTGGCGACGACCTGTGATGATGACATGCGCTCCTTCGGCGACAAAGTTCTTGACAGTAGCAAGACCAATGCCACTGGTACCACCAGTAATGAGAGCGACCTTTCCTTCTAGTTTTCTCATGATAAGGCTTGATACATGGGATTTTTGATGCCGTCACATCTTTCAGGGTTACGTTGAGATTACCTGTTAGTCAGGGGACAGATGCTTCATCTATTCGATAGCAGGGACTGGAGGAAGAATGGTCAGTCCGTATTGGGGAGCCAGAGCGATCGTCTTTTGAATATCTGCCTCTGTAACCGGAGGGGGCGGTGCGGTGGGATCATTAGCCGGAGTGCCAATCTCCATAAAAAACTGCTCCATGCCAGCAGGCGTTACCCAGCATAGCATTGTGGCAGGTTGATCGCTGATGTTTGTAAAGGAGTGAGTTTGACCTCTAGGCGAGTAAATAAAAGTTCCAGGGGTTGCCATAAGAGTTTGACCATCAATTTGAAACTGAATTTCTCCCGATTGAACCAAAAAGGATTCATCTTCACGGCTGTGGATGTGGGGAGGTGAGCCAGCTTGGGGATAGGCAATTATCTCCATTAGTGAATACGTCCCATTCGTGTCGTTGCTCACGGTCTTAAAGGTATACAGATCACCCAATACCCAGTAGGAAACTCCCTGACCCGGTTTTAGCAAAACGCCGTTTTGATTCATTTGAGTTGTAATCATGGCTGTTTTTCCAGAATGTGGAAGTTATTGAACCTGAGTTGCTGTGAGAGGCAAATCTCCAGCCATACCCAGAATTTCGTCACCAATTTCGGCAGAAATCCGAGCAAATAGTCCCATATCCGATGGCTCGCTTTCGTTCTGTGTCCCTGCTGCTTCAATCAATCGAGCAAAAGCACTGGGCGCAGCAACAATCAATCCACGAGCGGGCTGATCACCGAGTGCTGCGACGACATGAGGGGTGCTGATCGGAATCAGGAAGCTTTCACCCGCCTTTAGCACCATCTTGTTCTCCCCTGCCCAGACGGTAAATTCTCCTTCCAGCACGTAGAGTTGTTCGGAATAGCGCGTGTGGCGATGGGGAGGAGTTTGTGAGCCAGGCGGGAAATAGCCTTCAATTAGATCGTATTTACCCGCAGTTGTAGCGTGATCAGCAACGATGGTGAGGTGAGAACCGAAAAACCAGAATGAGCGCGTCATGAAATTGCTCCTATTGATGAATGAGTAGTTTCGTGAATGCCTAGGCTTCCGATTTAGATAAAGAAAGCGTTCATAGCATCAACATCTGAGAGGAAGGTTTCGATCGCAGCGATTTTGCCATCCTTGAGCCGACAAACTGTAGCTAGATGCTCGTCGAGTATGCGTTCATCTTGTTGCGCCGTATTGTGCAAAGACAGCGCTACATTGTCCCGGCTCACCAGAATATGTAGTAGCTCGAATTTCAGCCCATAGCCTGCAATTTTGCGGGCACGATCAACCACCGCATCGGCTCCGTTGGCAGTGCCAGGGATTGTATTGTCACCTGGTAGTGTCCACTGTGCGTCATCTGCAAGGCTGGCACGGATCGCACTCCAGTCGCGTGCAACAAGTGCTGCATGGAAACGACGAGCGATGTCAAGTTGGGCGCGATAGTCGGTCATTGGTGCAACGACTCCTGGTTGAGAACGTGATTTCATAGTCATGAGCCTAGGAAAACGCGAAGAATAGAACATAGGTAATTCTCTTCAAGCGAAACAATAAACTGTTGCTGAATAGCCGAATTAGTCATAAATGTTTGCACTGTGAGAAGATTGATAATTTCCATACATCACCAACACCATCATGGTATTTAACACTTCTTGCCTATGACCTTGTAGTAACGGTGGTACGAATAACGAGATGGGATCGCGATCGTCACTCACTATTGCCTCCAAGGAGAAGTATGCTGCTCGCAAGCGATTGCCTATTTCCCTACAAACTGCGTTAAATAAACCTTGACTTACAACTGAGTTGCTTTGCTATCCTTATCAGCATAAAGGCATTGTAGGGAATTGACTCTCGTTTTTCGTCCACTTTGAGTTGGAATTTTCGCACTACCATCAGATCGATCAATCATTCCACCTTAACATTGGGATCTAGCTGCAACTTAGGGTGGAACCCAAGCTCAAACCTGAGTAGGGTTTACAAACTCTCACAAGCCCCCGCTTAACCGCAATAATTGCTGCTTGAGAGCAAACATTGTCTCCGCTCTTATTCAAGATACGATTAATATGAAATAAATGTACTCCCGCTGATACTTAAAGCAGTGGAACAACTAGATTACTCATCTCCTCGCAAATAAATACAGTGCTGCATTTTTAAGTCGAGCAAGACTGTGTTGCTCAAGTTAGTAGCGAAAGAACTGAGATATCTGTAGTGGATAACTATCGTGCGCGGGGACAGCACAAGAGCAAGGAGAAGTTAGTCAATCAGAAAACGCAACCGATCTGCTTGAGGCGCTGATTACCGGGCAAGCAAATCTATTTCCTCGCGTAGATTAGGCTGCTTTTTTCCTCGTGTAGATTAGGCTGCTTTAACTTATCTAACAGTCATTCACAGGCGAACTAACAAACAGTATGGTTTGATTATTGCCTGCTTTGAGTCTCATAATTTTTTGGAGGAACTCTCATGCGACTCCACAGATCACCTACTTCTCATGAAATGGAATCTAATTCAATCAAGGATGCAACTAATTCCTCAAGCAAAACGCATTGGGCATCCAAGTTTCGCAAAACGCCTATTTTGATTACTTCAGGACTTGCCATCGCGACGGTTCTGAGCATTGTTGGTTTTCGCTGGTGGTCTTATGCCTCAACGCATGAATCAACCAATGATGCTTATGTCACAGGCTATCTTCATCCCGTTAGTAGCCGAGTCTCAGGAACTGTGGTTCACGTTCATGTAGATGATAATCAGAAGGTGCAAAAGGGACAAGTATTAGTTGAACTTGATCCCAAAGACTATCAGGTTGCTGTGCAAAACGCGCAAGCTGCATTAGAAAATGCCAAACGACAAGCCAGCGCAGCTCAAGCCACGATCAGCCTTTCTTCTCAAACTGCACAAGCTAACACGACAGAGGCAAAAGGGGCAGTTGGAACTGCGGTTGCCAGCATTTCCAGCGCTCAAGCAATGGTGAATCAAGCTCAAGCGGAAATTGTTTCTGCTCAAGATCAATTTGCTAAAGCCCAAGCGCAGGAAATCAACGCCAAGGTTACTTATCAGCGGTATGAGCAGCTTTATCAATCCGGTGCAATTCCAAAACAACAGCGAGATGATGCCTCGACCGCCTATCAAGTTGCTCAGGCACAAACGAAAACAGCGCAGCAAAGTATCGTAGATGCAAAAGCAAAATATCAATCTGCACTAGATGGAATTGATCAAGCCAAAGCAAGTTTAGTTGATTCTCAGGGTAAAGTTCAGCAAGCACAGGCAAGCGGGCAGCAAGCCGAAGTTAACCGCCGCCAGTATCAGGCGGCTCAGGCACAAATTGCCGCTGCCACTGCGAGTCTCAAACAAGCCCAACTGAATTTGTCTTATACCATGATTAAAGCTCCAACTACCGGTAGAATTGGCAACAAAACGGTTCAAGTTGGACAACGTATTCAGCCTGATCAACCTCTGCTTGCCGTCGTGGGCGGTGATAGTTGGATTGTTGCCAATTTCAACGAAACGCAATTAAGTAAAATGCAGCCCGGAGAGACTGTAGAGATTCGTATAGATGCGTTTTCAGGGAAGACGTTTAAAGGGGCTGTTAATAGTCTATCGCCCGCATCTGGCTCAGATTTTTCTTTATTGCCGCCTGACAATGCCACTGGTAACTTTACGAAGGTAGTGCAGCGGATTCCAGTCAAAGTTACCTTTGATCCAAATAGTATTAAAGGTTACGAAAACCGTATTACACCAGGAATGTCTGTTGAAGTAACTGTGAATACAGGAAGATAAATCTCAGTTAATTTTATTTGATGCTATCTAGCTAATGGGTAGGAGAAAAGAGGGAATGATGATAAGTGCCATTTCCCTGATTCTTGAAGAGGCGAGCGGAAATAGCATTGTTGATTGAATTAGGATGAGGTTTGAGTTTGGGTTCCAACTTGAGTTGTAGCTAGACCTCAATGCTGAGATAGAATGATTGGTCAATCTGATAATGGTGCAAAAATTCCAACTCAGAGTGGATGAAAAACGAGAGGCAACTGTCTATAGTAAATTCATGCTAACAAAGGTAGCAACCTAGTTTCAAGCCGAGGTCTATTTAACAGTAATCGAACAAATTCTACAACGTTTGAAGGCGCATGTGGGAGTAAGAGCAACTATTCCACCGATCGGGTCTGAACGAAAACCATTTTGGTTAGAACGGAGCGTAAATTGTTCACTAAAACGATGAGTAACCTGAAGTTTATCGCAATCATTCGCAAAACACATTCAAGTTGACTGTAACCCGTTTAATGATAACCGTGCTAGGCAATGGCACGCTAAAACTCACGTAGCTTCAACAATATCAAAGATGAGGTTTTTGACATGAGTGAGTTGAATTGGTTTGATGACCACCTCAACATCGGCACATACCTGGCTAAACTTCTGCAAACGATCGGGTTGGAACATTATTTTACTGTTCCCGGCGATTACAACTTAGTTCTTCTCGATCAACTGCTAAAAAACCCTAATCTACAGATGATTAATTGCTGCAATGAACTCAATGCGGGTTATGCAGCCGATGGTTATGCCCGTGGTAGGGGAGCATCGGCAGTAGTGATCACATTTACGGTCGGAGGATTAAGCTTGGTCAATGCGATAGCAGGTGCTTATGCTGAAGATTTGCCTGTAATCGTGATTTCTGGTGGACCAAATTCTAACGACCGCGCTCAGCATCATCTGATTCATCATTCCACTGGCAACTATGATTTCAATCAGTCCTATCGCATCTTTCGAGAAATTACTGCTGAAGCTGTTGTAATTCGGCATATTGAAGACGCTCATCGTCTGTTGCATCGTGCTTTGGAAGCTGCTATACAAAAGCGTAAACCCGTTTATATTGAAATTGCCTGTAACCTAGTCACTGCTCCCATTCCTAAATCTATACCTTTGCAGCTTAAACGCTATGTTGAAAGCAATCCAATAGCGCTGAAAGCGGCAGTTGCAGCAGTTGCTGTTCAACTCAATCAGGCTGTTAAACCTGCCTTAGTAGCCGGGGTGAAATTACGAGCATTTGAGGCGATCGATGCCTTTCGTAAACTTGCTGACTGTTCTGCCTATGCCGTAGCAATCATGCCGAACGCCAAGGGCATGTTTCCCGAAACTCATCCTCAGTACATCGGTTGCTATTGGGGGCAGGTCAGTAGTCCTGGTTGTGCCGAAATCATTGAATCTTGTGATGCCTACCTATTTGCAGGCCCTATCTTCAACGACTACACCACGGTGGGTTGGTCACTCCTAGTCTCTTCTGAAAAGCTAATTGAAGTGCAGCCCGATCGAGTCATATTGAACGGACAAGAATATCCTCAAGTCTATATGCAAGAGTTTCTTACTGTCTTAGCTGATTACGTTCAGCCCAACGATGCTTCGCTCAGGGCGTTTAAGCGCCTTCACGAACCTCTCTTGCCTGCTCAAGCCCTGCCAAACGCGGCTCCTTTGACAACACAGGCGATTCGCGAACAGGTTCAGTCTATCCTGACAGACGATTCTGCACTGCTAGTGGAAACGGGAGATTCCTGGTTCAACGGGCAGAAAATCACGTTGCCCGATGGTTGTCTCTATGAGTTTCAGATGCAGTATGGCTCGATCGGTTGGGCAACTGGAGCATTGCTGGGTTATGCGCTAGCGCTGCATCAGCAGAAACGAGTCATTGCCCTAATTGGGGATGGTTCTTTCCAGTTGACTGCCCAAGAAGTCTCCACCATGATTCGTTATGGATTGAATCCGATTATTTTTCTAATCAATAACAGTGGCTACACGATCGAAGTTGAAATCCATGACGGACCCTATAACCACATCAAAAACTGGGACTACGCTGGTCTAGTGCAAGTTTTTAATGCAGGTGAGGGTGAAGGCTGGAGCTGCCGAGCGCAAACGGTTGGTGAACTGATTGAAGCCGTCAGTCAAGCTCAAGCTCATTCCGGATTAGCTTTGATTGAATGCGTGATCGATCGCGATGATTGTACTAAAGAATTGTTGGAATGGGGTAGCCGAGTGGCGGCAGCGAATAGCCGTTTCCATCGGGTTTAACAAACTAGAGAACTAACCAGAAAATTACTCACAACAAAAGGTAAAACCATGACTCAAACAACTGTGAAAATCAAGTCATCTTCATCTCAACTGCGGGGTTACGATATTCTCCACAACCCCCACCTGAACAAATCTACTGCCTTCACCGAAGCAGAGCGCGAGTCACTTGGTTTAGTTGGACTTCTACCAGAAGGAATGGAGAGCGAGGAAACTCAGATCCAGCGGGTGATGCAGCAGCTTGGCTATAAGGCGACCGATTTGGATAAATATATCTATCTCTCCGCCCTACAGGACAACGATGAAACCCTATATTTCAAAACACTGATGTCCGATCCAGCCCACTTCATCCCGTTGGTCTACACTCCAACAGTTGGAGAAGCCTGTCAAAGGTTCGGACATATTCTGCGGCGACCGAAGGGGCTTTACCTTTCCATTACTCATCGGGGACGGATTAAGGAGATCTTGCAACATTGGCCCGAGCGTGATGTGCGCTTTATTGTTGTCACTGATGGGGAACGAATTCTCGGTTTAGGTGATCTTGGTGTCAACGGCATGGGTATTCCCATCGGCAAACTGTCCCTTTACACCGCTTGTGCGGGCGTGCCACCTCAGTACACCCTACCAATTACCCTGGATGTTGGCACTAACAACGAGAGTCTGCTGAACGATCCGCTGTACCTGGGTTTACGGCAGCCGCGTGTGCGGGGGGAAGAGTATGACGCATTCATTGAGGAATTTGTGACAGCAGTCCAGGATGTGTTTCCCGGTTGCTGTATCCAGTTCGAGGACTTTGCCAACATTCATGCGATTCCGATCCTGGCTCGCTATCGCGATCGCGTCTGCTGCTTCAATGATGATATCCAGGGGACAGCAGCAGTAGCAGTGGCAGGTATCCTTGCCGCCCTTCGCCTGACAGGTGGAAAGTTGTCCGAGCAAACCTTCCTGTTTTTAGGAGCAGGTTCGGCAGGTACAGGAATTGCCGATTTGCTAGCTCAGGTGATGATGCAGGAAGGACTGACTGCAGAGCAAGCTCGCCGTCGCTGCTGGCTATTTGACCGCAAAGGATTGCTCCAGTCTAACCGCGCTGACCTGGCTGACTTTAAGAAGCCCTTTGCCCATCCCCATGCCCCTGTTAATGATTTTGCGGCTGCGATCGCCGATCTCAAACCTACTGCGATTATTGGGGTGAGTGCCTTAGCGAAAGCTTTCAATCAGCAGGTGATTGAGACAATGGCGCGGGTTAACCAACGTCCAATTATTTTTCCCTACTCAAATCCCACTTCCCACTCGGAATGCACGGCAGAAGAGGCGTACAAGTGGTCAGAAGGACGGGCTGTATTTGCTAGCGGTAGTCCTTTTCCACCCGTGAAGTATGGCGACCAGACCTTTGTTCCTGGCCAGGGCAACAATGTTTACATCTTTCCCGCAATGGGGATGGCAATCTACGCAACTCGGGCAAGGCGAGTTACGGATGAAATATTTATTACAGCAGCAAAGGCGTTAGCAGAGCAGGTGTCACCCTCCAACTTGGCAATGGGACTAGTTTATCCACCGCAGTCCGAAATTTTCAAAACATCGCTGCACATTGCTGAAAAGGTCGCTGAAATCATCTTTGCCAGGAACCTAGCTGGGGTACCAAAACCAAACAATCTCCAAGCCTTCATTGAGTCAGAAGCTTATAAACCTGAATACAAAAGTATTGTCTAAGACCTGTGTTCAGCATGCATCAATTTTCGTCGCGAATTTACTCAGGACAACCAGCTATGACTCGTCAAAAATCATCTCGCGTGTGGTTCATTACGGGTAGCTCAGCAGGTTTCGGTCGCGCTCTAGCTGAAGCCGCTCTGATTCAGGGCGATCGCGTGATTGCAACGGCTCGTGATGTTAGCAAAATTCAGGATTTAGAGGATCAATATCCGCAGGCTGCAAAAGCAGTTCGTTTAGATGTCACCGAGCAAGCAACGATTCAAGCGTCTGTGCAAAGTGGTTTAGCGGCATTCAGCAGAATTGATGTGCTGGTGAATAACGCTGGGTATGGATTGATGGGTGCCGTTGAGGAAGTAAGCGATCAGCAAATCCGTGACCAGTTTGAAACCAATTTCTTTGGTCTCTTAAATGTGACTCGCGCTGTCATTCCCATCTTTAAGAAACAAGGTTCTGGTCATATCGTGAACCTCTCTTCAGCTGGCGGACGAGTCACCCTGCCAGTGTTGGGACTGTATCATGCTTCTAAATTTGCAGTGGAAGGGCTTTCAGAAACCCTCGCGCAAGAGCTTAAATCCTTTGGCATCAAAGTGACGATCATTGAGCCAGGTGGCTTTGAGACTGACTTTGCCAGTCGATCATTGATTACAGCTGAGCAAATGCCAGAGTACGACCCCTTGCGAGAGCAAATGATTAAGTTTTCTCTGGAGCATCCTCGTGGTCATGTACCGACTGGGGTTCAGGCGATCTTGAAAGTGGCGGAATTACCTGATCCGCCCCTTCATCTGGCGATCGGTCCCGATGCGCTCCCGATGCTCATCCAAAAACTTTCCTCAGATATTAAAGAATATCAGCGCTTTGAGGATATTTGGCAAGACTCCACTGCTAACGCAGGTCAGCCTTGAAAGTGGTCCAGTCTCAGCCAGCACGTTTAGGGTGACGTTTCCTTAACTTGATGCTTAACTTGTCCTTCTTCACTCACAAGCACTTCAACAGAAACGGATAGTTAAATTAATCGATTTTTGTTAGATGAGAGCCAAGTTTCCCAAAGATTACAAGTACTAGCGAGATTCACCATGAGTACTACGCGAATTGAAACCGACAGCCTGGGCAACGTTGAGGTGCCCGATGACAAACTCTGGGGAGCGCAAACCCAAAGATCGCTCGAGCACTTCAGCATCGGAGACGATTTAATCCCACGCGAGATGATTACTGCTTATGCCGCGCTGAAGAAAGCAGCGGCAATCGTCAATCATCAAGCTGGGCGATTGGGGAATGAACAGCAGAATTTGATTTGCCAGGTTTGTGACGAGATTTTGGCAGAGCAGCATCACGACCAATTTCCCTTGCATGTTTGGATGACTGGCAGTGGTACGCAATTCAACATGAATGTCAACGAAGTGATTTCTAATCGCTGTTGTCAACTAGCTGGAAAACCATTGGGTAGTAAAATGCCTGTGCATCCGAATGACCATGTGAATATGTCGCAGTCATCCAATGACTCATTTCCATCCGCGATGTATATTGCGGCAGCACAAGGAGTGAATCAGAATTTAATTCCAGCGGTCAAGGAGTTACGGAATGCTTTAAATACCAAAGCAGAAGCCTGGAAAGATATTGTCAAGATTGGTCGTACTCACCTCCAAGATGCTACTCCACTCACATTAGGACAAGAATTTTCTGGCTATGTGGGGCTACTAGATGATGATCTGGAGCGTTTAGCCGAGAGCCTCAAAGGCGTGTATCAGCTTGCGTTGGGGGGAACTGCTGTCGGGACGGGCATTAACTCAACCCCTGAGTTTGCTGAAGTGGTAGCAGCAGAAATTGCTCAGCTCACTGGGTTGCCGTTTGTTAGTGCTCCTAACAAGTTTACGGTGCAGGGTAGTCATGATGCGCTAGTGATGCTCAGTGGAACACTGAAGACTTTAGCAACCTCCTTATACAAGATTACCAATGATATTCGCTTATTGAGTTGTGGACCTCGCTGTGGGTTTCATGAACTCGATATTCCTGCCAATGAACCTGGATCATCGATCATGCCAGGAAAGGTGAATCCAACTCAATGTGAGGCGTTGGCGATGATTGCCGTGCAAGTCATGGCAAATGACATAGCAGTGACATTTGGTGGAGCGAGTGGCTATCTAGAGATGAATGTATATAAGCCAGTAATCATTCACAATGTCATGCACTCGATTCGGATTCTCAGCGATGGGTGCCACAACTTCAGTCGATTTTTGATCGTAGGAATTCAGCCGAATCAAAAGCAAATTCGTGCCTTTGTGGAGCGATCTCTCATGTTGGTAACTGCCCTCAGTCCGCTGATTGGCTACGACAAAGCCTCACAAGTAGCACACTACGCCATCGATCAAGATCTGACGCTCAAGGAAGCAGCCCTGAAGCTGGGGTGCGTTTCTGCTGATGAGTTTGACCAAGTTGTTGATCCCATAAAGATGGTTCATCCCTACGTTGCCAAGTAACCATTAAACGAAACGGATTCCCTTAAACCCTAAACAAAAAACAAGCAGCAATTATGAACTACAAAACGAATCTGAACAGCAAGCGCGGAGTTGAACTTCTGCATGATCCATCTTTAAACAAATCCACTGCTTATACAGAGGTGGAACGACAGGCATTAGGACTGGTAGGGCTAGTTCCCGACGTGACTGAATCAGAAGATCTGCAACTGCGCCGCGTCATGCAGCAGCTAGGCAACAAGAACACTGATCTAGAGCGCTACATCTACCTGATAAATTTGCTCGACCACGACGAAACCTTGTTCTATCGAACAATCATGTCAGACCCAGCCCGGTTTCTGCCGATCGTTTATGACCCGACAATCGGGGAAGCTTGCCTCAAGTTCGGACATATCTTTCGAGGTCCGAGAGGGATGTATGTGTCGATCGGGCGACGGGGACAGGTGAAGAAAATTCTCCAGAATTGGCCTGTCAAGGATGTGAGAGTCATCTGCGTCACCGACGGGGGACGGATTCTCGGATTGGGTGATCTAGGTGCGAACGGTATGGGCATTCCGATCGGTAAACTGCAATTATATACAGCCGCTGCTGGAGTACCGCCCACAGGACTGCTGCCTATTTACCTAGATGCTGGAACCAACAATGAACAGTACCTCAATGATTCGCTGTATCTGGGTCTCCGCAAAACACGTCCATCAACCGAGGAGTTGTACAGCTTTGTCGATGAATTTGTTGATGCGGTGCAAGAGGTATTTCCTAAGTGCTGCATCCACTTTGAGGATTGGACAGGGATTGATGCAGTGCATTTACTAGAACGCTATCGAGACAAGATATCTTGCTACAACGATGATGTGCAGGGGACGGCAGGTATCACCTTGGCTGGCATGATCAACGCTACCAAACTCAAGGGTACACAGCTCAAGGATGAGAAGTATCTGTTCCTAGGTGCAGGCTCGGCAGCGATCGGTTTGGCAAACTTGCTCTGTACAGCGCTGGTGGCACAGGGAATGACGCTCAAAGATGCTCAGTCCCGGGTGCATATGTTCGACATTAACGGCTTACTAGAACCAACTCGCACGGATCTAGTGGATTTTCAGATGCCTTACGCCCATCCGCATCCGCCAACCCGAGATTTTGTTGCTGCCATTGAGAGCATCAAACCCACAACGATCATTGGGGTAAGTACAGTTGGTGGTGCATTTACTCAAAAAGTGGTTGAAACCATGTCGCGGTTGAACGATCGCCCGGTCATCTTAGCTTTATCAAACCCGACCGAACATGCAGAGTGTACTCCTGAACAAGCTTCTACCTGGTCAAAGGGTAAAGCGATCTATGCCGCCGGAGTGCAGTTCCCGCCAGTTCATTTCAATGGTCAGACCTTCCTACCTGGACAAGCCAACAACTTCTACATTTTCCCAGCAGTTGGATTAGCGATTTATGCCACAGAAGCCAAGCGGGTTTCAGATGAAATGTTCATTGAAGCAGCCGCAGCAGTTGCCGATCAAGTGCCGAAAGAGCTGCTGAAGCAAGGATGCCTTTATCCACCACAGTCAAACATTCTGGAAACAGAGATTCAGACCGCAGTACGGGTGGCAAAGCTAGTGTTCGATAGTGGACTAGCAAGGGTCGATCGCCCTGCTGACATTGAAGCATTCATTCGACAGCACGTATACAAGCCAGAGTATAAGACGCTCGTTTAAGAATATGGAAAAGCAAATGTCCGATAAGAAGGTTCGTAGCAGGAGAGATTTCCTTGTATCAATCAGTCGTCTTGCCGCTACGGGTTTCGTTGCAGCGGCAACCGCGACCACAGCAGCCGCCATTAGCAGATCTGTTCGGCAATTAGAATCTTCGGAAAAGCAAACTGAGGCTACCGCAGAAGAAACCGTGGACGCGCTTGAGGGTGCCTACGGCTTACATCCTGGTCAGCGACGAAATCACACAAAAGGTGTAGGTGCCTTGGGTACGTTTGTTGGTAATCCAGAAGTCAGAGAAATCTCACGCTCTGCACTCTTTTCTGGAGAAAAGCTTGACATTGTTGCACGCTTCTCGATCGCTGGTGGTGATCCAATGGCGTCTGACACTGAGAAAAGCCCGCGCGGTATGGCGCTCGAATTCAGGCTACCAGATGGCAGTTTACATCACATGACCATGCTCAGTACACCAATGTTCTTTGCTGCCGTACCGCAGACATTTCTGGACAAATTCATCGCCCTGGCGATTGATCCCGCGACTGGAAAACCGGACTTAGCAAAGTTCAAGGAGTTCGAGGCTTCGCACCCAGACAACGTGCTGCAAACAAATTTTTTGCAGGAGAACAATCCACCACCAAGCTATGCCAATTGTGCATTCTACGGCATCCATGCCTTCAAGTTCATCAATGATGCGGGTAAGACGACGATCGTCAAATTCCGCTTTGTTCCTCAGGATGGCGAGAAGCAGCTCTCGAATGCACAGTTAACATCGATGTCACCCAACTTTCTAGAGCAGGCACTAATAGAGCGCACACATAAGGGTCCAGTGAACTGGGACATGATCGTAACGATTGGCGAACCGGGCGATCCTGAAACCAATCCAACGCTGCTCTGGCCGAAGAACCGTCGGGAAATGAAGGCTGGCACTCTAACACTGACATCGGCAACGCCATCCAACCTAGCTGGCAGTTATGAGATCAATTACGATCCTCTGATTATGGCGGACGGGATCGCCCCGACTGATGATCCGGTTCTTCTCTTCCGGTCTCCTTCCTACGCCACATCTCACACAAGGCGAGTACGGGGCTTATGACGCACAGCAGGGAAATAATGCCCAGTTAATCATCCAGAGCCATCAAGTTCAACAGCTATTAATTACTTCGATTTATGAGCAATGCTTTATGAATAACCTCGAATTCACTGTAATCATCGCCCTTGCCTCTGTTTTGGCGGGATTGCTGGGCGCGTTAACTGGGCTAGGAGGAGGTGTGGTAGTTGTGCCACTCCTGACGCTGGGGCTGGGGGTAGACATCCGTTATGCAATTGGCTCTGCTTTAGTGTCGGTGATCGCCACCTCGTCTGGGGCGGCAATCGCCTACGTACGAGAAGGATACAGCAATATTCGAGTCGGGATGTTTCTAGAAGTTGCTACTACCTTTGGAGCCGTGACAGGGGCACTAATCGCAGCAAAGGCTCCTACTAGAGTAATTGCGATCATCTTTGGATTAGTTATGTTGTTGTCAACGTACCTTAGTAATCGATCCCGTCATTCACAATCCGTTGATCTGCCGATCGATCCACTGGCAACTCGCTTAAAGCTCAATAGCAGCTACCCAACGCCAGAGGGTGAGCAGTCCTATCACGTTCAACAGGTGCCTGGTGGATTTGCTGTAATGCTGGTTGCAGGAACACTCTCTGGCTTGCTTGGTATCGGCTCTGGAGCACTGAAAGTGCTGGCAATGGATCAGGTAATGCAACTGCCGTTCAAGGTGTCTACGACGACGAGCAATTTCATGATCGGAGTGACAGCCGCTGCCAGCGCTGGCATTTACTTCAGTCGTGGTTACATCGACCCAGGGTTGTCTATGCCTGTACTGTTGGGTGTATTAGTGGGCGCATGGGGCGGAGCTAAAGTGTTAGTCCGAGCAAAAGTCAAGGCACTGCGGATCATCTTTAGCGTTGCTCTACTCGCGATCGGCATTCAGATGATTTACAACGGCATCACTGGAGGAATTTGACATGGCAAGTACACGCCGATGGACAGATCAGCAGATAGACATTACGATCAGCGTGCTTTTGAGAGTAGGAGTCACGTTAGCAGCGGCGATCGTGATTGTAGGCGGTATCCTCTATTTGATTCATAACGGTCACAGTATTCCTGAAGATCATATCTTTCGAGGAGAACCAGCTGACTTGCGCCAAGTTCCCGGAGTTCTCCATGATGTGCTGGCACTACGAGGGCGAGGCATTATCCAACTTGGCATTCTATTGCTGATTCTGACTCCGGTTGCACGAGTTGCCTTTTCAGTATTTGCATTTTGGCAACAGCGCGATCGCCTCTACATCATCGTCACATTAATTGTGCTGGTGATTCTTGTTCACGGTCTTTTATCAACGGGCTAGAAGAGTTTAAGAACAGCAGCTCGAGTCACAGTCATTCAAAACCTAAAAGTCAATCAGAAATTCAAAGGAGAAGCACAGTCATGTCACTTGCGGAAAAGAAGGTTGTCATTATCGGAGCAAGTTCTGGAATGGGGTTAGCCATTGCCAAAACCGCAGCAGAAGCAGGCGCTAAGGTAACCTTAGTCGGGCGGAATTCTACGTCTCTTGAAAAAGCCACAGCAGAAGTGGGATATAATGCACACGCAATCGCCGCAAACATTGCAGATGAAACTGCAATTGCCGAGCTATTCGAGCAAGTTGGTGAACTAGATCACCTCGTCACAACTGCTGCTAACTTAGCCTATGCCCCAATTCAAGAATTTGATAGTGCTGCCGCTCAAGCTATTATTACCAGCAAAATTCTCGGTCCATTCTATGCTGTCAAACATGCGGCTTCTCGCTTAAGCAAGGATGGCTCTATCACCTTTTTCTCTGGAGTAGCTGCTTGGAAGCCGATGCCAGGCGCATCAATGGTCGCGGCAGCGAACGGAGCGTTGGCAGCTTTCGCCCGCTCTCTAGCAGTTGAACTGGCTCCCATTCGCGTCAATGTCGTTTCACCAGGAGTTGTGGAAACCCCTTCTTGGAATGAAATGCCGGAAGAGGAGCGCTATGCCTTTTTCGAGAACCTGGGTAAACAGCTTCCCACTCGGCGCGTTGGGCAACCGGACGATTTAGCAGATGCGGTTCTATTCTTGATGCAAAACGGTTTCACCACGGGAACAGTGCTGCATGTGGATGGTGGACATCGTTTGATCTGATGTCAATGGTCTCTACTTTTTTCATCTGATAAACACTGATCTTCAACTCATAAAATTGTATTGGTCGTTCATATTCCGCCCTAATTTCTCAGCAACTTCTGCAAAGTGCTTCGCTTCAGAGGTACGACTGACCGAAACTGCCGATTTACTAGACAAGAGGTGTTAAAGTGTCAAACTCCGCAATAACTTCAGTACTCCATTCGACGCTAGAAAAGGAGCGCATGATGGTACCGATCACGACACCATTTGGGCGGCATTCCACCGCAACCAAGGTAGTAGAAGGAATCGTTCTCTCTGGCAAGCGGGCAATCGTCACTGGAGCGGCATCGGGCATTGGCGTAGAGACGGCGCGAGCACTGGCTCTCACCGGGGCTGAAGTCACGCTGGCTGTGCGTAACATTGATGCTGGGGCACAGACGGCGGCTGACATCGCCGCTACTACCGAGAACCCAAATATTCATGTCGCCCCGCTTGATCTAAGCGATCGCGGCTCGATCGCCAAGTTTGTTGCTGCATGGAATGAACCGCTGCACATCCTCGTTAACAACGCGGGTGTGATGGCATTACTCGAACAGCACACGCCCGAAGGTTGGGAGATGCAGTTCGCTACCAATTACCTCGGACACTTCGCCCTAGCACTCGGACTTCATGATGCGCTAGCTGCGGATGGCGCCGCACGCATTGTCTCTGTCAGTTCCAGTGGGCACCTGATGTCGCCAGTGGTCTTCGACGATATCCACTTCTCGTTTCGCCCCTACGACCCCTGGTTGGCATACGGACAGTCCAAAACCGCGAACATTCTCTTCGCTGTTGGTGCTACGACGCGATGGTTTCGTGATGGTATCACTGCTAATGCCTTGATGCCCGGTGCGATCGCTACCAACCTTCAGCGCCATACTGGCGGTCTTAAAAGTCCACCGGAGCGTCGAAAAACACCGGATCAGGGCGCTGCGACCTCCGTTCTGCTGGCGACCTCCCCGCTGCTGGAGGGCATTAGCGGACGCTACTTCGAGGACTGCAACGAAGCCACCCTCGTCACAAACGGCAACGGCTATTTGAGCGGTGTTGCCCCCTACGCCCTCAACACGGACAACGCCGATCGCTTGTGGGAGGAATCCTTGCGCCTGCTTACCTGACTTGGTGTTTTAGCACAGGAACAACAAACATAATTAATAATAGAGCTGCTTTTTCAAGGAGCCATCCCTCTGATTCGATGTCAATTGTCTCTGCTTTTTTCCATCTGATAAACACTATTTCATAATTGGAAATAGTGTTCGTCTCAACCGCTAATTGAAGGAGTAAGCTACAGATGGACTTTAAACTAACAACTCATACAGCTCTGGTCAGCGGTTCTACAGCAGGAATCGGTTTAGCGATCGCTACTGCCCTCGCCCAAGAAGGCGCAACGGTGATCATTAATGGACGCACAACGGAACGAGTGAATGATGCGATCGCTCAAATCAAGCAAACTGTGACGAACGCTAAACTTCAAGGTGTGGTTGCAGATCTCGGAACCCAGGCAGGCGCTTCAGAACTATTTGAGCAAGTTCCAGAAGTCGATATTCTGGTCAACAACTTAGGAATTTTTGCCTCTAAAGCCTTTAAAGACATCGCCGATGACGAGTGGATGAAATTTCTGGAAGTGAATGTCATTAGCGGAGTGCGGCTCTCACGTCATTATTTACCATTGATGCTGAAGAAAAACTGGGGGCGCATTATTTTCATATCCAGTGAGTCTGCCATCAACATCCCAGCGGAAATGCTTCACTATGGTGTTACAAAAACTGCACAACTTGCACTTGCCCGGGGTCTGGCAGAGACTACCGTTGGCACAAATGTCACTGTCAACTCAGTGCTTCCGGGTCCCACTCGATCGGAAGGGGTTGAAGGCTTTATTCAAGGATTGGCAAAAGACCAATCCATTACACCTGAACAGGTAGAGAAAGAGTTCTTCGAGAATACCCGTCCATCTTCACTGATCAAACGGTTCGCGACACCAGAAGAAGTAGCAGCACTGGTTGCATTTGTCGCTAGCCCCTTAGCATCTGCAATTAATGGGGCATCGCTGCGGGTTGATGGCGGGGTCGTGCGATCGATTGTATAAATTCCACCTCTAAATAACCGGTTGATGAGGTGAAAAATCGCTAGGATCATGAGCAATCAACCTTCTGCAACTGGGGAGTCGGGTTATGGCGAGCATTGAAGTGATTATCCGCGATGACGATGGCAACATTATCAGTCAGAAGCCAGCCCAGGAAATCAATCTGAAGAACGCGACCTTAGACAAGATTGAAGCAGAGGTGGAAACCTGGCGCAAGCAAGCCTTGCCAGAAATCGAAGCAGAGTTACTACAACAAGCCCAAACCGAGTTTACCGCAAAGGAAAAAACAAGCTAGGACTGCGATGTAATGGCACTCGACGAGTGAGCCTGAAAACGCTGCATGGAGAATTTGAATTTGCCGTGCAGAAGTATTTGATGGATGGGGTGAGTCTGAGCTATCTAGAACTGACGCAATCTGAATCGAGTTCTCTCAGCCGAGGACTGCAAGAGTTCTGTGCTTACTACAGCAATCAGTTGAGCTACTCGGAAGTTGCCGCTTTAGTCGAGCGGCACTGCGGCGCACGAGTGATGAGTTCGCAAGCGATCTGGCAGTTGGTCCAAGCGCGCGCCTTGCAGTTGAGTGAAACCATTGAGCGCACCACGCTCCAGGGCTTGAGTGAGCCTCCGATTTCAGTGAGCCGCACGATTGACTTGTACGATAGGACGAGCGCAGAAGTCATTGTGTTGGATGATGCGATTGGGGTGAAAGCGCAGAAGCCGCAACGCTCACGTCCATCCGGTTCAATCGTATATGCCTTGGACGCATCCACCGACGGTCACCACCGATGTTGTGCTGCTCCAGACAGCTCCGGCTCAGTTTGAGTATGTCAGTGCGCCAATGGCAACCGATGGGTCAATTCGATTGCCGATTGAAATGGTCGTGCAAGCACGGATGCAACAGGTCTACGGTCAATCCGCTACCCCGTTGCCTGTGCTGGTCATCAGCGATGGGGCGCAAGTGATCCGTAAACGCTGGAGTCGCACCTTTGGGAGTGCAGTCGTCTTCTTGCTCGATTGGTATCACTTGAGCGAAAAACTGCGGCAATTGATGTCGATGATTGCTTACAACAAAACCGAGAAATCTGAGCATTGCAAAGTCTTGCTGGCTTACCTATGGCACGGAGAGACTCAGCAGGCGCTCCATTATCTTCAGCACCAAGTCACGCCACGCAATCGTGAGAAATGGCAAGAATTGATCACGTATCTCCAGAAGCACCAACATGAGATCATCGACTATGAAAAGCGGCGGCAAGCAGGGAAATCAATTGGCAGTGGGCGCGTGGAAAAAGCAGTAGACCAAGTGATTGGGGTACGCCAAAAACGCAAGGGCAAGAGTTGGAGACCGCAAGGAAGTCGCGCTCTAGGATTGCTCAAAGTGCTGCTGCTCAACGGCAAATGGCACCAGTTTTGGTTCCCAGAACCAACGTCTGCTTAATCAACCGAAAATTTAGAGATGGTATAAATTTCTTGGAGGCACAAAGGATGCCCGCGAAAGTCAGTTTCTAATCTTGGAGATCGCGGTGCAGCTAATTGCGAAAGGTGTTCTGAAATTACTGAAGGCGCGTTAACTTATCTAACTTATCTGGACTCATTCTGTTAATCGATTTATTTTGACTCCAACGATCTCGTTAAGGGTTGCCTTCTTCCACTGCCTGCAATAGTCAAACCAAAGTGGCAAAATGAACCAATCGTACGTAAGAGCCTGGATTTTAACGAGCAGTATCGTGAGTGCATTGTTTTGGATGCAACCGATCGCGGCTCAAGTGATTCCCGATGCCACACTGCCTGCGGCAGAGCGATCGCAGGTGACAGGTAATGCCAATGTGCAAATCGATGGGGGGGCCAGACGAGGCGGTAATCTCTTCCACAGCTTCAGCCAGTTTTCGATTCCCACAGCTGGGTCTGCTTTCTTTAACAATGCGGTGGATGTGCAGAACATCCTGACCCGCGTCACCGGTCAGTCCATCTCGAATATCGACGGCTTGATTCGGGCAAATGGTACGGCAAACCTGTTTTTGATTAATCCGAATGGCATTATCTTTGGACCCAATGCCAGCTTAAATATCGGTGGCTCGTTTGTCGCCAGTACCGCCAGTAGCATTCAGTTCGAGGATGGGACTGAGTTTAGTGCCGTCAATCCCTCGGCTTCTCCTCTGTTAACCATTAGTGTGCCGATCGGCTTGCAGTTCAACGGTCAGCAAGGAGACATCGTGATGCAAGCGGCTCCTCAGAATCCGGCAACCGAAGTGGGCGATGCAGGTCAGCTTGTGAATACGGCTCAGCCGGTCAACCCATCGGCTGATGGAACACCCGTTAACGCCATCTCGGGCAATTTAGACAATCCGAACGATGTTGACCTATACCAACTGACCCTAACCCAAGGGGTGCCATTTAGGGCAACGACAGTGAATGGCTCTCAACTAAATACTCAGTTGTTCTTGTTCGATAGCAATGGCTTTGGCCTGTTCAACAGCGATAACAGTCCCGTCACCTCACAACGATCGGTACCTTCTCTACCAGCTTATAAACCCATCATCCCTACAGACTCTGGCACCTATTACTTGGGCATCTCCAGCTATCCCAACGAACCTCTCAGTTCCCAAGGGCCCATCTTTGCCTTCCCAGCCAGCACACCTACTCAGCTCCCCTTGAGCAGGTGGAACAATGCTGGTACAGACCGTGGATCCTATACAATTGTGCTCAACACACAAACCCCACTTCAGGTGCAACTGGGCAGAACGCTGGCACTGGTGGGCGGCAATATTAATCTCCAGAACGGATATTTGCAGGCTCCGGGGGGGCGAGTCGAGCTAGGAGGCGTTACCGGGTCAGGCAGGGTTGGGTTGAATGTGAATGCAAGCAATCTTGATGTGAGTTTTCCGGCTGATGCCGCACGAGCTGATGTCTCCTTGAATAACAGTAGCATTGACGCAAGCGGAGCGAATGGCAGTGTGAGCATTCTTGCCCGAAACATTGATATCGCTAACAGTTTTCTTAGCCTGGAAATTCCCACCGATGTGAGATTACCCAATGCTCAAACTGGAGATATAGATCTCAATGCAACGGGAGCAATCACCATGAGCAATAGCACCTTAAGAAATGGATTGCTAGGACAAGGCAATCTCGGCAACATCAATCTGACAGCAGGCGATCGCATTTCTATGGATAACAGTAGAATACAGAGTTTTATCGATTCGACAGGCATCGGCAACACTGGTAACATCAACATCACGACAGGGTCGCTGTCGATTGGCAGAGAGTCAAATATACTAACCTTCCTGGATGGACAGGGAAATCAAGGAGACATCAACATCAATGCTCGTGACACTGTTTCTTCGAATAGGGGTTCAATATTCAAGATTGCATACTCAACAACCATCGGTAGCGCTGGTAGCATCAAGATTACGGCAGGGTCGCTATCGCTCAATAACTATGCTGGAGTGTCGTCTATCTCATTTGGAGAGGGAAATGTAGGCAATGTGATTATCATTGCCCGTGATGCTGTCTCCTTTGATAGAAGTCGTATAGCCAATACGGTGGACTCCGATAGTACCGGTAGCGCTGGCACTATTGATATTACGACGGGCTCACTATCTCTTATCAATGGTGCTCGAATCATTACTGGAACTGCTGGGAGAGCAGATGCCGGCGACGTAATAATTACTGCCCGTGGTCATGTCTCTCTAGATGGTGAAGAGGTTCTCACATTTGATAGTGGTAACTTTAGACAAGTCAGTACTATAAACACACGAGTAGCTCCAGGAGCGATAGGTCAGGGAGGAAATGTAACTATCACAAGTAAATCATTGTCTCTGACCAACGGTGGTCTTGTGAATACTTCTAATACTGATGGAATAGGTAACGCAGGTCGTGTCACGATCAATGCCAGTGACTTCGTCCAGATTCGTGGTACATCCTCTACTGATACTTCTCTCCAAAGTGGAGTGTTTACCTCAGCAACAGAGCGAGCGGTGGGAGACGGAGGAGACGTAAGCATTACTACAGACTCACTCTCGATTTCTGACCGAGGGAGAATCATTACGGATAATAGGGGACAAGGCAATGCTGGAAATATCGAGATCCGGGCGGGTGATGCTATCTCATTTGATGGCGGCGATGCCATTAGCACGCTCTCACCAGGCGGAGTCGGTAGGGGGGGCAATATTGACATCGCTGCCCGATCGCTCTCCGTTCTCAATAATGCTCAACTTTCGGCGTCTACCTCTGGCAATGGCGCTGCCGGCAATATTACCGTCAGTGCCGACACTATGAATTTGAGCAACGGTGGACGACTACTCACGACGACGTTTAGCCGTGGTCAAGCTGGCGACATTACGGTGAATACGCCCGACCTACAGCTATCTGGTGCTACGACTGGGCTATTCGCTCAAACCACCACGGCTGCCAATGCGGGTAATTTAATAATTCAACCTCGCAACAACGAACAGAGTGTGCTGGTGAACCTGCAAGATGGGGCACAAATCTCCGCTTCCACCTCCAGCAGTGGTCGAGGGGGCACGTTAACCATTCAGGCTCCAGGCTCCATTACACTCACGGGCAATGGTTCCGTCATTGCGGCTGAGACAGGCGGCACGGGCACGGGGGGCAACCTCTTTCTGACCACCGGAGACCTCCGCATTCAAAATCAGGCACAAGTCAGCGTCAGCAGTTCAAACACTGGTAGTGCAGGCTCCCTGTTTGTCGATGCTGATCGCATCTTTCTCAACAATGGAGGCAGAATTCGCGCTGATACATCTGGAGGGGGGGGCAACATCGACCTGCGATCGTCCCTTATCCTCCTCCGCAACAACAGCAACATTTCAACCAATGCCAGAGGAATTAACATTCCCGGTGGCAACATTGGTATTGATACTCGCTTTCTGATTGCCGTTCCCACTGAAGATAGCAGAATCAGCGCTAATTCTGAAGACTTCCGCGGTGGCAATGTTCGCATCAACGCCTTTTCGATTTATGGCATTCAACCTCGCCCGAATCCCACTCCCTTCAGCGACATTACTGCCACCGGAGCCACGACTGCACTGAGTGGCACGATCGATGTCACCACGGCTGGCATTGATCCAACCTCAGGGTTAGTCGCATTACCCACTGACTTAGTAGATGCTTCAAGATTGGTTGCTCAAGGCTGTCCTGCTAATCAAGGGAACTCCTTTGTCATTACTGGGCGCGGTGGACTACCGCCTACTCCTGAGCAACAGCTCGATGATGATGCTGAGTGGAACGATCGCCGTCTGCCCGCTGTCGCTCGTCAGCCTGCACCTGCTTCAGGGTCTACGTTCACCCAGCGCCCTTTGCCTGCTGCAGATACTCCTATTGTTGAGGCGACAGGGTGGCGAGTCACTCCTGCTGGGGACATTATTCTGGTCGCTGCTAACTCTGACCCAACAGTGCAGAATCAGTTGAATCAAGTAATCGCCTGTGGCGGACAGCGACAAGTGCGCTCCAATTCTGTCGATCGCACCCGTGGAGTGGGAGTTGCAAAATGAATCAATTTCATTTGCAAGCAGGAACTGTGATAGGTTCCAGAAGGATAGGATTTCAATTGCGATTCCGATCGCTGATAAGAATGCACACATCTGAATTAGAGTTCCTAGGATTGAGGAATCTAGGGGACGTAGAACGCTTTATCACTCATCTCTGAATTAGCTTGGATTAGTTTGGCAACTAACGCTGTCCATCCAGTTTGTTGACTCGCTCCTAATCCGGCCCCATTATCACCATGAAAATATTCATGGAACAGAAGCAAATCATGCCAGTAAGGATCATGTTGAAATTTAGTCACACCGCCGTACATGGGACGACCTTCCGTTCCCCTGTGAAACAGGTTAATGAGCCGTTGAGACAATTCTTCTGCCACTTCCTTCAACGTCATCAAATTGCCTGATCCCGTTGGGCATTCAACGCGAAAATCATCACCGAGATAGCGGTAATATCGCTGCATCGATTCAATGAGTAAATAATTCATGGGGAACCAGATTGGTCCCCGCCAATTGGAATTACCGCCAAAGTCACCTGTGTTTGATTCGGCAGGTTCATAGTCGATCGCGTAATCGTGTCCTTGATAGTTCAAGTGATAGGGATGCTGCAAGTGATACCGCGATACTGAACGAATGCCATATGGAGAAAGAAACTCGGATTCATCCAGTAAGCGTTTGAGAATCTGTTTTAGTTGTTCGGGTGTCGCAATCGCAAACAAGTATCTTTGTGCTTTATTCTTAGCTGTTACCGATGCGACGTGCTTCATTAAATCGGGATGGCACTGTAGCAACTCGTTCATCTCTGTCTCAAAGTCGGAAAATTGTTCCAGAAGTTCAGCTTTTAGGGTGCAGACCGCCATAAGCGGAGCTAACCCAACTAGGGAATAGATTTTGAGCGGGATTTCTTGCTTATCAGGTAAGGTTAATGCACCAAAGAAAAATCTTTCTGTTTCATCCCAGAGACTGAGTTGACCATCGCTCCCGACTCGATTCATTGCCTGAGCAATATGAAGAAAGTGGCGAAAAAAGCATAGGGCAAGCTGGCTATGGAGGCGATCGTAATTCCCCAACTCCAGGGCAATCACCATCATGTTCAGTGAAAACATTCCCATCCAGGCGGTGCCATCTGACTGTTCCAAGTAGCCTCCCGTGGGCAATGGTGCACTACGGTTAAAGATGGTGATGTTATCTAGCCCTAGGAAGCCACCCTGGAATAGGTTTTTATTGTCTTTGTCTTCCCGGTTTAGCCACCAATAATAACTGGCTTGCAGCGTCTGAAACATCTGTTCCAGAAAGTCGCGATCGCCCTTTCCAGTTCTCTGCTTTTCATCCTGATACACCTTCCAGGCTGCCCAAGCTTGTACGGGTGGATTGACATCGCTAAACGACCATTCATAGGCAGGAAGTTGTCCCTGTAAGCTGATAAATCGATTACTACATGACAACAGTAACTGCTGCTTGGCAAACGCAGGATCGATTAAGGCAAAAACGACACATTGAAACGACCAATCCCAAGCAGCAAACCAGGGATATTCCCACTTATCCGGCATCGAAATCACAGCTTTGGCACAGAATGTTTCCCATTCGGCGTTGCGTCCAGTTAAACGGGAGGCAGGAGGTGCGGGCTGTGCAGAATCACCCTGCAGCCAGGTGTGTACGTCGTAGTAATAAAACTGCTTGCTCCACAACAGTGCTGCTAAGGCTTGTCGCTGAATCAGTCGATCGTCTTCACTTAGTTCCGGACATAACTCTGTGTAAAACTGATCCGATTCCTGTTGCCGCTGATTAAAAGTGGCTGCAAATTCAGCCGCAAAGGGACCCGCAAGAGGCTGTTGGGTGAAGCGCAATTGCAGGGTGATTCTATCTCCGGCAGTGAGAGTGAGATGATAGTGAGCCGCTGCTTTGGTGCCAATGTAGCGAGGATTCACCACTTCTGTTTGACCTTCAATCATGTAAGTGTGAAAGGCATCTTTGACGTAGGGAGATGGATTGTTGCCCCCAAACAAGCGTTCAAAATTCGTCTCGTTCTCAGTGAACAAGAGTGATGGAATTTCCCCTCTGAGACGATCGCAGTACAGCCAATAGATACCGTGATCAGGATGTTGAAGCTTGATTGCCCCGTTATCTGCTGCAAGCTGCTGAGCAGGTTTGATGCCTGTCCAAGACCAGGTATTGCGAAACCAGAGGGTCGGTAAAACATCGATCGCGGCTGTCTCTTTGCCCCGGTTAACGATATGAATTTGGATACAAATATCGTTTGGAGAAGCCTTCGCGTATTCTGCGGTAATGTCAAAATAGCGATCGTCGTCAAAGATGCCCGTATCCATTAATTCATATTCCCATTCATGCCGCGTCCGGGCTGCATTCACATTCACTAATTCAGCATAAGGATACGCCTGCTGCGGATACTTATAGACCCAGCGCATGTAAGCATGACTAGGAGTATTGTCTACATAAAAGTAATACTCTTTGACATCCTCACCATGATTTCCCTGAGCATTTGTCAGCCCAAATAGACGTTCTTTTAAGAGCGGATCGTGTCCATTCCAGAACGCCAGAGCAAAGCAGATCTCGCCGTTAAGATCGCAAAATCCCCCTAGCCCATCTTCACCCCAACGGTAGGCTCTAGAACGGGCATGATCATGGGGGAAGTAATCCCAGGCGTTGCCATAGGGTGAATAATCTTCCCGCACCGTTCCCCATTGGCGTTCGCTTAAGTAGGGACCCCATTGGCTCCACACTTGCGATTCAGCATTCTCTTGAATTCGCTTTTGTTCAGCGTTCATGTCGTGCCTCATTTCAAACGCTCCAGCAAGTGATCTCCAACTCGCAAGGCATTGGCAATGATCGTCAGGGTGGGATTGACCGCTCCAATAGAGGGGAAGAAGCTACCATCCACCACGTAGAGATTCTCAACCTCATGAGTGCGACAATTTAAATCCAGTACTGCACTATCAGGATCTTCGCCAAAGCGACAGGTGCCACACTGATGCGCCATTACCTGGATAGGCATGTTATTACGGGGATAGAGACTGAATGGAATTAAGTGATTGCCTTGATCGATCGCTTTCAGTGTCTCAGTCCAGCGATGAATCAGTCGATCGCGAGCTTCAGTATTATTGGGAGTGTAATCCAGATGAATCTGTTCTCCGACTACTCGAATCCGGTTTATGGGATTAGGTAAATCTTCGGTTTGAAACCACCATCCTACCGAATGGTCTGCTGCCAGTTGATACTGGGGTTCTAAATCTAAATCGACTTTAGGAACAAATTTGAGCAGAGAAGCCAGCAGGGATGGTGCTTCTGCGGGAATCATGTCGGGCAAAACATTTCCCGTATTTTGAATAAAGCCCATCGGATAGGGAAACCCTTCTTCACCCCAATAAAAATCGCTCATGCCGATCGTCTTTTGATATACAGAAGGGTTCTTCTGTGTAGTTAGCGCAACCATCGCAGTCGTCAGATGCTTCATGTAATTCCGTCCTACCTGATTAGAACGATTCGCTAACCCACGTGGATGCTGATCGCTGGCAGAACGTAGCAGCAATACAGCAGAGTTGATTGACCCGCAAGCAGCAACAACAATATCACTTGTAAACAGATAGATTTGATTCTCAATTTCTGTCTCTACGCCCGTTACTTCTCGTCCTGACTCACTGGTATGTAACCGCAATACCTTTGCACCTATTTTTAACGTTACATTGGCGTGGGTCAGCGAAGGATTAATGCCATTCACCTCAGCATCTGCCTTACCCCGTACCAGACAGGGAAACCCATCACAACTATCACAACGGATACAGTCCGACTCGATAGGATTGCTTTCATTTAGCTTAATTCCTACCGGTAATGGAAAGGGGTGTAACCCGTGCTGTTTCAACCAATCGAAAATTTCCTGCATACGGGGTTCTTGGCTGACGGGCGAATGAGGATAAGGGTTTTGGCGAAAGGGTTCTGTCGGGTCAGCACCTTGCTCTCCATGCACGTTGTAAAGTTGCTCTGCCTGAAGGTAGTATGGTGCAAAATCGCTGTACTTCAGGGGCCACTCTGGAGAGATTCCGTCTTTGTGTAACACCGCCTCAAAATCTCGTTCCCGCAGTCGCAACAGGGCAGCACCAAATACTTTAGTGTTGCCACCCACCCAATAGCTCATTTGCGGCCGAAAGGGATGTCCGTCTTTGTCATACCAATGATCATGAACGTGGTAGCGCTCCTTATTATAAACTTCAGCCGCGCTCCAGTTCGCCTTCTCTCGCGGTAGGAACTGTCCTCGTTCTAGAACAAGAATTTTTTTGCCCCTGGGTGCGAGCCGATGTACTAGCGTTCCTCCCCCAGCACCCGTACCAATAATAATCACATCATAGTGTTCTGCAACAGTCATCATATGTTCGATCGCTCCATCAAATAATGTCGCTTGATCAGACAAAAAGTAGTTCAGATGAATATAGTTCAGAAATGAGCCTTAGCCCTATCTCGTCTAGAAGGTCTCCAACCGCAATGGATGCACCGATAATGAGGGTGATGATAGAGTTTGGCACAAAAGATGTTGTGCTTGCCTCTGATGGCTAAATAGAGTTGAGCGGCTGTCAGCATCCCAGCGATCGGAGCAGCGAAATAAAGCCAGATAGCCGTCCCACATTTGGACGGCAGCGCAGAAGCAACGGTACGAGCGGGATTCATGCTAAAGCCAGACAGAGGAGATTCAAAAATGACAAAGGCAGTGATTAAACAAGCTGCAAAGAAGGGGGTCAGGGGAGCTAATCTGGAATGATTATTGCTGTAAAGCACTGTTCCCATCATCATGGCTGAAATGCTGAATTCAGCGATAAAAGCAGCTGTAACTCCTGATGCACCAGGTACGGTGACGATATATTGAACAGGAGGATAGATAAAGGCTTGTTTCAGCAGAAATGCCACGATCAAAACGCCAATCAGCCCCCCAATAAATTGAAATATGATATAGAAGACCATATCCCAGTACTGCATTTTCCCCAATCGATAAAAGGTCAGCGATACTGCAGGATTAATATGTGCCCCTGATTGTTTTCCCCAGGGAGAGTACATAATTCCCATTGCGGTCAACCCCATGCCCAGCCCCATCACCATTCGCTGCATAAAAGGGTCGGAAGCAAAGTCAGGCAGCAGATAATCAGGAGAAAAGAGCAATGTGCCGACTGCGCCTGCTGCCAACATAAACGTTCCTAAACCCCAAGCTTCTATCAGGTACTCTGGCCAGTGTTGCCGTAGGGCTGTAATCATCTGCATCGTTTTACTCATGATGGTGCGTGAGAAGGCTGTGTTGCATCAGCTGCCAAATTGTTTAATAGCAAAAAGTTGTGAAATTAAAGATGGTGTTGCATACATCACATCACTCTGCCAAGTAACAAATACGAGCGATCGCACCTCTCGCAGTGAATCACACGACACGAGACATAACCAGGTTTTCATTGCTAATGAGTGATAGATGTTCAGAATTTGTGATGATTGCTTTTGCGACTAAATAGCCAGCGATTGTCCAGGTTTGATATTTTCTGGCTTCCCGCCCAATTAAATGTCCGTATCGACCATCATAGTACTCGGGAAATTCATCCGTTTGAAGACTACTTTCCGCGATCGCGATTGCCTTTTGAGCGATTTCAGTTCTACCCACTTTGACTGCTGCTGCTACTAGCACCCAAAGCAAAACCGACCAGTGTCCGCCATTGTGATACGACCAAGGGGCATTTTTGGGATCACAACCTGTAAGAATTTTCCATTCTAATTCCTGTAATGCTGGAAAACAGATTTTCATCGGCATTTGTCCAACTAAGTCATTCCAGCGCTGTTCAATCAGATTCATGATTGCCTGAGATTGTTCATAAGTCGCTAATCCAGTAATGATCGTCATCAAGTTACCTAAGGCAAAAAAGCGAAAATCCATCCATCCTGACCCTATATTTCCAGCGTAATAACCAGCCGTTTTGGAAAGCCACTCGATTAACCACTGTGGAATCGTCTCTGGATAGATATTGAACTTATTAACAGCGCGATCGCCAAACTCTTCTTCTTTGTAACGGTAGATTTCATTCAAGTGTTTGAAATCCAGCCAATAATACTCTTGTAAGTGAGCACTCAAATGATTGAGCCGTTCTTCTACTGCGTTTAAGTAGAGTAGATTCTGATCATTCAGCAATAATAGCTCCTGTGCTGATTTTAACATCGCGTAGAACAACACTTGAATTTCTAGAGGACGACCGTAAACCCCCATACGTCTGTCAATCATGAATGCACCATCTGGTACAAGCAGCGTCGGACACATATCAAATGCAGCTGCTAAACAAAGATCAAGAATCAATCGAATGCCATCTTGAAATTCTGGTTTAGAAGCGAGCTGACTATCTCCAGTTGCTTTGACGTAAGCTCGCAGCAGAATTACCCACCACAAACAGGAATCAATAGGCGTGACTCGCCCGATCGCTTGTTCACCAAAATCTGCAATTATCTGCTCCTGATCGCCTACGATTTGCACCTTAAAGCTAGCGGGCATAAGTCCCTGTCCTGGCTTGAAGTAATCCATGTGCTTTTCTTGACTTTGGAGTGCAAGCGTTTCAATCAGAAAGTTACGAACAATCTCTACGTCTCCTCGAGTCAAGAATGCGAGGGCAGACGGAACAAAATCACGCATAAAACATTGGTCGTAGTTCAAGGTGTCTACACTTGTATCACGGGCAGCAATCGTTCCTATAGGATGCCCCTGATAGTAGAGAATGGATGCTTTGAGAGCCTGCCAAGCTGTCTGTTCTATCAAAGTTGTGGTTGTCGTGCCGATTGGTCTTGAAGTCACAGTCATCACACGCTCCTTACTGATTAAAATAGCTGCTGCAAACTACACCAACCTCAGCTATTGCTCGTGATCATTCCGAATTAATCCACCCTCTACAAAAAAGTTGATCTAGTGATATAGCCAGCAGCAGAAGTAAGAAATACAACCACTGGTGCAGCGTCGTCTGGTGCCCCTAACCGTCCAGGAAGAATAATTTAGCTATGAGTTGATGAAATAGGAGTAGATAGAGAACTTGCTGCTGCTTGATCGACCATCCATACCACTTTGCCCTGAGTCGGATGAATGATTTGTGCAGGTAAGCGATCGGGCTGATACTGACCTTCCAGCACTGTCTTTAACGTTGCCGCCTTTTCAGATCCAGTAACAAAAAAGATGACCTTCCGTGAATTGTTAATTACAGGTGGCGTTAGCGTGATGCGATGAGTGTTTAACTCTTCTACCCAGGGTGCTGCCACCAAATGAGACCGCTCACGAACTGCGTCGGTTCCAGGAAAGAGAGAAGCGGTATGTCCGTTAGACCCCATCCCCAACAGTACCAGATCAAAACGAGGAAACTGATGTTCACCAAGCTGAAAAAATTGTTTCAGGTCGTGCTCATACCCAGTCGCCACCTTTTGGGGATTTGCATTCTCGGCTTTAATGCGATGTACGTTCTGAGGTGGAATCGGTACTTGAAATAGCAATCGCTCCTGTGTCATCCGAAAGTTACTACTGGGATCGCTCGGTGGAACGTGACGTTCATCCCCCCAAAATAAATGAACATGATTCCAGGGAATTCGTCTGCGCCAAGGTTGAGTTGCTAACAATGCGTAAAGACTTTTGGGAGTTGAACCACCGGAGAGCGCGATCGTAAATTGTTCTCTGGCTTGAATTGCTTGATTTGCTAGTTGCACAATCTCAGTAGCCGCCGCCCAAGTTAGAGCCTCAGGATTAGCGAAAACTTGAATGCTAGGTTTTGCTTGGGTTCGGATTAATTCTTGCATTGTTACTTCCTCTAATTCAGAACCGGAACTTGAACTTGAGACGGCTGTGTACTGTAAATGTCCATGATCTTATTGAGTAGCTGCACTGCATCTGGTTTGGAACGTTCAAAGGAATTACGCCCAATCACGGAGCCAAACCCATATCCAGCATGGATAGCACGAATTTCATTCAGCAAGGCATCATCGCTATCAACTTCTCCGCCCGAAAAGATAACTATCCGCCGTCCGTTAAAAGCACATTGCACCACATGATGCACTCGCTCAGCTAATGTCGCGATCGGAATGTGTTCTTGCTCATACACCTTGCGGGCTGCCTCTTGTTCAATGTGTTCATTTGGCAGTTTCACCTTGATGATGTGGGCACCTAACTGAGCCGCAATCTGAGCCGCATAGCCAATTACGTCGATCGCCGTCTCACCTGTTTTGCTTAATCCTGAGCCACGGGCATAAGACCAAATCATCACAAACAATCCATGCCGCTTTGCTTCTTCAGCACAAGCACGAATTTGCTGGTACATTTCAAACCGATGGGTAGAACCCGGATAGATGGTGAAGCCAATGCCCACGCATCCTAACCTTAGCGCATCCTTCACGCTACCCGTGAGTGCTTGCGTCGGGTCTGATTCAGCTAGCAACACATCATGATTATTAGCTTTGAGAATCAAGGGAAGTTTACCTGCAAATTCTCGCGCTCCCGCTTCGAGAAATCCTAATGGTGCAGCATAGGCGTTACAGCCCGCTTCGATCGCTAACTCAAAATGATAACGTGGATCATAAGCGGGCGGGTTAGATGCAAAACTACGAGCCGGACCATGCTCAAATCCCTGGTCCACAGGTAGAATGACGAGTTTTCCCGTCCCTGCTAATTTTCCGTGATTCAACACTCTCGCTAGATTTGTCAAAGTACCTGGATTATCGCTACCATACCAACTAAGAATTTCTTTTACTCGATGAGACATTGTTGTTTCTCCTAAAAGTTTTGCCTGGTTAAAACTTTCCCTCTTGTTCCAAGGCATGTCTTGCCAACAACTGCGACAAAACCAACGCACCTGACGGTAACGGATGTGACGCAAGAGTTGATCAGAACAGCAGAGACAAACCGCTCTACTAACAGGGCTACACTGTCGATCGAAAAAGATGTTCAGAAAGCCCTGCAACATCACGATTGCCTAAGATAAACCGTTCAATGGCATTTGCAAATCCTTCATCTTCGTAAGATGTGGTTACATAGTGAGCCTGCTTTTGCACTTCTAAACTTGCGTTGCCCATCGCAATGCTCACACCACTGCGTTCAAACATTGGCACGTCATTTGGCATATCTCCGATTGTGGCAATCTCTTGTCTAGGAATTTCAAGCAGTTGCGAGAGACGATCAACGACTGTTCCTTTGTTAGCCCGAGGATGTGTGACATCTAGGTAGTAGGGCTGCGATCGCGCCGCAGACACCTGTTCATTCCCACCCGAACTAGCTCCTGTCTCGCAGCGAATATGTGGACTAAATGCTTCCTGTACAGCGACTTCGCACTGGGCAACAGCATCTAGATCATCGCTAACGCCAACAACTTTAACAACATTATCGAACAGTTTATCGAAACTAGGAACTACTGTTGGTGGAAATTTAACTGTCCACTCTTCTCGATCAACGTGAGGACCATGCCGTTCATGTACAAACCAATCCTTACCGCGATAAATCCAAACATCTAAATGATATGCAGCAAGCATCCTAACAACATCTGGAACAATAGTTGTGGGTAAGACATTCTCCTCCAATGCGGAAAAATCGGGATGAACAAATAGACCACCATTAAACGCCGCGATTGGTTCTGTTATTTTCAGAGTATCAGCAATCATTTTCATCCCTAATGGTGGACGACCACTCGTAATAGTGAAACGAATGCCTGCTTTCCAGAGTTCATGGATGGCTGAACGAGCGCGATCGGTTAGTATTTTTTCTTTTGTTACAAGTGTGCCATCAACATCTGCTAGCACCAGTGAAATTTTAGAAGAACTGATTAGATTCATGATAAAAAATCTGATTGTTGATTATCGATGCTCAATCCATTGAAATGCAGCTTAAACAATAGATTGCATAACACTACCGTCAATCCTTAGAACTGCACCCTTCGTAGCAAACGATATCGGCGCTTCACTGTCGCCATTGCCGATCATCGTGCCGGAGCAATTCATCAGCCTCCTCCGGCCCCCAAGTACCAGAGGCATAATTGGAAAAGCCTTGGGGTGCTGCTGCCCAAGCATCGAGAATTGGTGATACAATGCTCCAGCCTAATTCCACGTTATCTGCTCGTTGAAATAGCGTAGCGTCACCAATCATGCAGTCATACAGTAGTGTTTCGTAGCCTGTGCTAGGAGTTGTGCCAAAGTAATCCGTATAGCAAAAATCCATGTTCACGGTTCCTATCTGCATCGTTGGTCCGGGGATTTTAGCTCCGAACTGGAGGTTAATGCCCTCATCAGGTTGAATACGTAACACCAGAAAATTAGGCGTTAGATGATCAATCGAGGTGTCCCGAAACAACAGGGAAGGAACTTGCTTGAACTGAACCGCAACCTCGGTGACTCGTTTGGGTAAGCGTTTGCCTGTTCGTAGGTAGAACGGCACGCCTGCCCAACGCCAATTATCGATGGTGAGCTTTAAAGCGGCATAGGTCTCAGTATTAGAGTCAGAAGCGACCCGCGGCTCTGCTCGATAAGCAGGAACCTTCTCTCCATTCATCATTCCTTCGCCATACTGTCCGCGTACTGTTTGCGTCTGCACGCTTTCTGCCGTGAAGGGTCGTACTGCCTTTAGCAGCTTTGACTTTTCATCTCGGACAGCATCAGCATCAAACGAAACAGGTGGTTCCATCGCTACCATCGTCAATAGCTGAAATAGGTGATTTTGCACCATATCTCGTACTGCTCCTGTCCCCTCGTAGAAGTTGCCTCTGCCTTCTACGCCAACTGTTTCAGCTACAGTGATTTGCACATGATCAATATGTTCTCGGTGCCAAACAGACTCAAATAAACCATTGCCAAAGCGAAAGACCAGAATATTCTGAACGGTTTCTTTGCCTAGATAGTGATCAATGCGGTAAATTTGGCTTTCCTTGAGCACACGACTAATATTCTGATTTAAAGTACGAGCAGAGTCTAGATTATGCCCAAAAGGTTTTTCAATGATGACGCGCCGCCAGTGTCCATTGTCTTCCTGCACCAACCCGGTTGCACCAAGCTGCGCAATGATCTTACAAAAGAAGTTAGAGGAAGTTGCTAAGTAGAATAGATAGTTCCCTTGAGTGCCACAGTCTTGGTCTACTTGCGTCAACACATTCTGCAACTGCTGATATGTCTTCGCATCTTGAAACTCACCCGGAAGATAGTACAATCGTTGCTCAAGCTGCTGCCAGAGACGATCATCCACTGTCACTGTTGCAAATTCGTGAATGTCCTGCTTGAGTTTACTGCGAAAGTCATCCTGGCTCATAGGAGTGTGGGCTACACCGACGATCGCAAACTCCTGCGGCAACAAATTACTGCGCTTCAGGTTGTAGAGCGCAGGCAACAATAAACGCTTGGTCAAGTCTCCAGCAGCTCCAAAGATAACAATCGTGCAAGGGTCGGCTAAACGAGCTGAAGTCTCAATCGCAGCAGGGGATTCAGTAGCAACTGTCATGATGGAATCTCCGCATGTTCTTCAATATGTCCGCCGAACTGATAGCGCATAGCAGACAGGAGCCTACTAGCAAATTCGTCTTCGTCTCTGGAGCTAAAGCGTTGATAGAGAGCAGCACTCAACACTGGGGCAGGAGTCCCTTCATCGATCGCTGCTGTAATCGTCCAGCGTCCTTCTCCAGAATCAGACACTCGACCTTCAAAAGTGGCAAGTTGAGGATCTTGAAGCAGAGCGGTCGCAGTTAAATCTAATAGCCAGGAAGCAATAACGCTACCGCGTCGCCAAACTTCAGCAACATCTGGCAAATTAAAGTCATATTGATAGTTCTCTGGATTACGAAGTGGAGTTGATTCAGCACTCGCAGCCCGCTGCTGTTTACCGACGTTGGCGTGATGCAGAATATTAAGCCCCTCGGCATATGCTGCCATGATTCCGTATTCGATCCCGTTATGCACCATCTTGACGAAGTGACCTGCACCATTAGAACCACAGTGCAAATAGCCTTGTTCTGCCGTACTACTCACCTGATCTCGACCGGGTGTGCGAGAAATATCGCCCTGTCCGGGAGCCAATGTTTGAAGAATCGGATCGAGATGGCGTACAGTCGCTTCTGATCCACCAATCATCATACAATAACCTCTCTCTAGTCCCCACACTCCACCGCTCGTTCCAATGTCAACGTAATCAATTCCTTTTGATTGAAGCGCTTTTGCCCGACGAATATCATCAATGTAATAGGAATTGCCACCATCAATCAGAACGTCTCCTGCCTCTAGCTTCTGAGCCAATTTCATCACCATGTCTTCGGTTGGATCTCCGGCAGGAACCATGAGCCAGATAGCACGAGGTTTATCAAGCTTTTGGATAAAATCATCCAGGCTGTAGGTCCCGATCGTGCCTTCTGAGGCAAGCTGTTTCACTTTTTCTGGTGTGCGATTGAACACGACACATTCATGATTGTTTCGCAACAGTCGCCGAACGATATTCGCGCCCATACGCCCTAGACCAATGACCCCAAGTTGCATTGCTATTTCTCCTGATTCACTTTAATAGCTGTTGAATCACCGTTTGCAGTGTGGCTAAACCTGCTTGAACATCTTGACCAAGATGTACTCGTAATGCACGTCGATCGCGTTCTGCTAAAACTTGAAAATCTCCTCGTGCTTGGGCAGATTTTACAACTCCAAAGGTATATTTCTGCTGAGGAACGGGAATATCCGTTGTATCATCACAGGTAATCTGGAGAAACACGCCGCTATTGGGACCGCCTTTATAGGCTTGTCCAGTGGAGTGTAAAAAGCGAGGACCAAAGCCTAAACATGTAGCAACTTTTTTGGCATCTCGAATCGTTTCTCGGATAGCTTGTAGTTGCGTTTGGTGAGTGTCGTTGCGATCAATGTAAGCCAGAAGTGCAAGATAATCTCCTGCCTGTAATCGATTCAAATGAGCCTTTAGGTAACCGACCAGCGATTGCTCATTTCCTGCCGCCTGAGACAAGGCAGCAGCGTTTTTAGAATCTGTAAATAGTTGAATTCCACCTTCCACCACAATCGCTGTTTCAGAGGGTAATGTACCTGATTTTTCGTACTCAGTTGTTAACTGACGAGTCACAATTTTGCTCGCTTCTACATCCGGTTGATCAAAGGCATTAATACCAATAATGGAACCTGCGACTGCCGTAGCAATTTCCCACCGGAAAAACTCCTGACCGATTTGATAGCGATCGACAACAGAAATATGAATTACAGGTTGCCCTGCTCGTTCTAAGGCGGCAACTGCTGCATCTTGAGCAGAATCAGGCTGAGACTCTAGGCGAATGTAGGCAAAAATGCGATCGCTCCCATAGACGGATGGGTCTCCTAACGGTTCTCGATCCACTGGAATCAATCCCTTGCCATCCTTACCTGTAGACTCTGCTAATAATTGCTCTAACCAGGCACCTAAATCTGCAATTCCTGGTGAGGCAATCAGCGTTACTTTGTCTCGTCCCTGGTTTGCCAGCACACCCAGAATGTTCCCTAACACTACCCCAGGATTTTCCGTTGCTGGAACGGATGATGCACAGGAATGCACCATGACTTCAGCCAGATTTAGGAACTTGGCGACATCCACGCCCATTGCTGCTGCGGGCACCATGCCGAAATTAGATAGAGCTGAGTAGCGTCCCCCAATTCCCGGTACACCAAAAAAGATACGGTGAAAGTCATCGTCTTCGGCAATGTGTTGTAGTTTTGAGCCTGGATCAGTCACAGCAATGAAACGATTCCCCGCAGACTCTGCACCTAAGATTTGCTGCACACGATCGAAGAAGTATTGCTTGAAAATATTTGGCTCTAGAGTGCTGCCGGATTTACTCGACACGATGAACAAAGTCCGGGTGAGGTCGATTTGATGTTCGATCGCTTGAATTTGAGCTGGATCAGTAGAATCAAGAACCAGCAGTTCGGGAAAACCTTCTGTTTTACCAAAAGTTAGCTTCATAACCTCTGGGCAGAGGGATGAACCCCCCATCCCCAGTAATAACGCATGAGTAAACTCTAGATTTTGCACTTCTTGCGCCAGTTGATTGAGATGCTCAATGTGTGCAAGTTGATCTTCAGTAATACCAAGCCAGTCGAGCCATTTATTTTCATCGGCGCTTGTCCAAAGGGTTGCATCTTGTGCCCAGAGACGACGAATCTTACCGTTTTGCTGCCAATCATCCAGAGATGCGTGAACAGCAGTATTGAGACCATCAGACAATTTGTAAGTGAAGCGATTAAGCTTTGTATTAAGAATGTTCACTCGCTTATTCTCGACTGCACTTAATAATTGATCGAAAGCATTGATAAAAAGCAGTAAACCTTCTGTTAGCAAGTCATCTGTAGCCTGCTGCAAAGAGATTCCTGCTTGTTGTAGATTCGATAGGGTTAATTGGGCATCATCTAGTCCCTCAGTTAGACTATTTCTTGGCTGTCCATGATCGCGAAAAGCAGAGAGCGTAGCAGGTGGAATAGTATTCACCGTGTCAGCACCAATCAATTCCTCGACATACCGCACATCGCTATACTGGGGATTCTTAGTTCCTGTGCTTGCCCACAATAGGCGTTGAGGTTGTGCGCCCTGATTAAATAATTTCTGCCACCGACTCGATTGATAAACGGTTTGATAGTGCTGATAGGCAAGTTTAGCATTAGCGATCGCGACTTTACCCAATAAGCTTTTGAGCAGAGCGCGTTGATTTGAATCAGTATTAGTTTTGAGTTGCGCCGTGATTAAGTTATCAACAGCAGTATCGATCCGGCTGACAAAGAAACTAGCAACACTGGCAATGCGGCTAATATCTCCACCCTTTGCTGCTAGTAACTCCAATCCAGTGATGTAAGCATTAACAACCTGCTCGTAAACTTCTTGAGCAAACAGCAGTGTTACATTGACATTGATCCCCTCACTAATCAGTTGTTGAATAGCAGGAATCCCAGCAGGCGTTGCAGGGACTTTGATCATCAAATTTGGACGATCGACTTCTTGCCAGAGTCGGCGAGCCTCAGAAATCGTATGTTGAGTGTCGTGTGCTAAATAAGGCGAAACTTCCAAACTGACATATCCATCGCGGCGATTGGTCTGGTCATAAATAGGTTTCAAAACATCAGCAGTTGCTTGAATATCCGCGATCGCAAACGACTCGTATAGCAACATCACATTGCAATCCTGGTTCTGCTCGATCATCTTTAATGCTGAATCGTAATCAGTACTGCCTACGATCGCTTTTTCAAAAATAGAAGGATTTGAGGTAACCCCCCGCAATCCATCTTCATCAACGAAGCGCTGCAACTCGCCGCTACTGATCGAACTGCGACGAATGTAATCCAACCAGACTGACTGTCCGTAAGCTTGTAACGTCTGCAAAGGATTCTTTAACTGTAATGCTGACATACTAACCATTGCTTCACTTCCTTTGTGAAATTAATGCACATTACCGTGATTGAAATGTTGTTCTAGCGTCACCTCAAATCGTCTTAAGACTTCTTATAAGTTGAGATTTTGCGGCTGCAACAACCTTATCGGGAGTAAAACCAAACTTCTGCTGCAATTCCTTGAGCGGTGCTGAAGCACCAAACGTGTGCATAACAATACGGGCACCGTTTGAACCCACATACTCTCCCCAACCAAAAGTAGATGCCTGCTCTACACAGACACGGGCAGTAATCGAAGGTGGAATCACACTATCGCGATAGTCCTGACTTTGCTGCTCAAACAATTCCCATGACGGCATACTGACCACTCGCGCTTTAACCCCTTCGGTTTTGAGTTGCTCATATGCCTCAATGCAGAGCGCTACTTCGCTGCCAGTTGCTAGCAGCAGCACATCTGGTTTGCCATCTTCAGCATCTGCTAGCACATATGCCCCTCTTGCTAAACCGGATGCAGCAGCATACTGAGTGCGATCGAGCGTCGGTAATGCCTGTCGAGACAATACTAACACAACAGGTTGATGCTGCAACTGCATAATCACTCGCCATGCTTCCAAGACCTCGTTGGCATCTGCAGGCCGCAAAGTGATCAATCCTGGAATGGCTCGCAGCGATGCTAATTGCTCAACAGGTTGATGAGTCGGACCATCCTGACCTACACCGATCGAGTCATGGGTAAAGATATAGATCACTGGAATTTCCATCAAGGCGCTGAGGCGAATCGAGGGGCGGGAGTAATCACTGAATATAAAGAATCCAGAGCCATAAGCACGTACTTTGTTAAGTGAAAGTCCATTAAGAATAGCTGCCATCGCATGTTCACGAATGCCAAAATGAAAGTTACGACCGAGGCGATTATTTGCACTAAAGTCTCCCGCTGCTTCAAACGTGAGACGAGTTTTGGTGGAAGGAGCCAAGTCAGCTGCGCCACCTATCAGCCAAGGAACATTTTGAGCGATCGCATTGAGAACTTTTGCAGAAGCATCTCGCCCCGATAGTCCTTTGGTATCTGCTACAAAAGTCGGAAGGTTATTATCCCAGCCTTCAGGTAACTGACGATGCTGCATTTCATAGAGCTGGTCGGCTAAGTCTGGATAGTAGACACGGTATTCTTCAAAAGTCTGCATCCACGCTTGACGCAGGTGATGTGCTCGCTGCCCCAAGTGCTCCCGGAAGTGAGCCTGCACGCCGTCGGGTACGAAAAACTTTGCATCTTCAGCCCAACCATAATTCCGTTTCGTTAGCCGAACTTCGTCTTCTCCTAATGGTTCTCCGTGAGCCGCACTAGTATCATGCTTATGCGGTGATCCATATCCAATATGACTATCAACAATGATCAATGTAGGGCTATCGTGGGTTTGTTGAAAGGTTTGAAACGCTTGCTCCAACATCCCCAAATCATTAGCATCACTGACACGAATGACATTCCAACCATAAGCTAAAAAGCGAGTACCAACATCATCACTAAAGGTGAGAGCAGTATCACCCTCAATAGTGATGTGGTTATTGTCATAAATCCAGCAAAGGTTCGCCAGTTTGAGATGTCCCGCAATAGAGGCAGCTTCATTGGAAATACCCTCCATCATACAACCATCACCGCACAGAGCATAAACGTTGTAGTTGAATAACTCAAAGTCAGGACGATTAAAGTATTGCGCCATCCACTGTCCGGCGATCGCCATTCCTACACTTGTTGCCACGCCCTGTCCTAATGGACCGGTAGTCGTTTCAACACCAGAAGTCCAGCGGTATTCAGGATGACCTGGGCATTTACTATCCAATTGGCGAAAGTGCTTAATACTATCGAGCGTGACGGAGGGTTCACCTAATTGCTCGTATTTTGCATTGACGGCTTTAACACCTGTCAAATACAACAACGAATACAGCAACATCGAAGCATGACCGTTCGAGAGTACAAAGCGATCTCGATTTGCCCAGATTGGATCATCAGGATCAAATCGCAAGAATTGCTGCCATAAACAGTAGGCAACTGGGGCTAATGCCATTGGTGTCCCTGGATGCCCAGAATTTGCTTGTTGTACGGCATCCATTGATAGAGTGCGGATCGTGTTAATACACAGCTCATCAAGCTGTTTTTGGCTAGCGGTTTGCGTTTGAGCAATCACTGCTTTTTCTCCTCCAGGATTACTGTCATCATGCTTAGAAGCGAACAATCAAAAATGCAGAGATTAACCTTAGTTATCAATGTCTCTTGAGTAAAAGCGAAGGTGGAAAAAGAATGAGTTTCAAATAACTTTTTCTTTGCCCTCTTCTATCCACCAACTATTACAGTTCGCTCTTCTTAGCCATCGATCAAAAATTCAGCTTCCAGAGTTACACTTTGACAAGGCTTCTAGTTGTTTCAAGGCCAATCCTCCTGATGTTTGAGGAATGAATTGACAATCTGTTGGACGATACTCGCTAACATTAGAATTCTGAGTTCCTGATTCTGTAATGATATTCGGTTGCTTTGATGGAATTGACGGCTGAGTGTTAGAGTTAGGTACTTTATCAAAGTCTTGACTAGCTGCTTCTCCCGAAGTCACGGGTTGAGTAGGCAATTGATAGCTTTCATTTGAGCTTGCTTGGACTAAGTTAATAGGAGTAAAAGACCATGCAGCAGATTGGATACCAACAATCGCGATCGTCAGCGCTGAACCGATAGTTAAATTGCAGAATTGCATTGTGGTTTCTCCTTGTAGGATTGTTAATCTGTCTTGTAACCTAATCATCTTCGTAGGTCTGAATTTGAGCAGTTCCAACGGGAATATCCTCCGTCTCTCCAATGTAGCGAACCGAGATTGGGTAGAACCAGATATCATCGTTGTTTATTGAACCCCTAACTCCGCGTAGGGCAATTTTTAGAGTCGTGCCAGGTTGCACAGGTTGAGCAAAATTCACGGTGCTACCGTTAGCATTCGTTGAGACCGTAGCTTTGACAGGCTGTTTTGAGCGAGCCGCAACTTGAACTCCTTGTACCACTTTTAATCCATCTGGAAAGCCAATTTTTAATTGAGAAATGGGATTGCCCTCAACCTTAACATCAATGAAGTGTGTTGCTGCACCTAATTCAGTTGACTCTGTATCCATTGGATCAGCATCAGCCGCAACAATCTGAGTTGTAGATGGACTAGAATTAGCTGTCTGTGCTTGAGCGGTAGAAATTGTTCCAACCATGGTCATTGCTACACAAAACGCTCCGAATATTAGTCTTTTCATAAGTGCCTCCTGGGAAAAGAATTAGAAATAGTAAAAAGCTCAAACGGGGTCGAAAATCTGTAGCGTTGCTTGAATATAGTTTGTATTTTCAGGAGCAACTTCTCCAGTGAAGATAGTTATCTTAAGGCAGAACTTTGCGCTAATTAGAAGATAACTACTAGATATAGAGCAATCAGATTACGGTAGTGACACGGAAGTAGTGATAGTTTGCTAGATTAGAATCAGTAAGTATCTTCTTCTGGAAGATACTTACTGATTCTAAAGACGTGAAGAATGCTGTCGGTTTACAAAGAGAAATAGGATGATCGAAATCAAGTTCAGTTCCAATGTGGTAAAAACAGCGTGTTTGACCTGCCAACCTAGTGACGTAACTATATTTACAATCCCCTATGGGAACAATCGCTAAACAGCGTCAGCCAACCTCAGTGGAATTGGTAGTACAAACGATGGATTGAGCGGCTCCAGGAACCGTGAAAGCTTTTATATACAAACCAAGTATCGCTAACTAGCTCTAGAACGGCAATCAACACCCAAGTTGCCAGAGTAACAGTGATCGGCAGACTGAGGTTAGGAAACCTGCTTTGTAGTTCAACAATACCAAACAGCATCAAGAATAGAAGCGAAACTCCAAGCAGAAAAGATAATTGAGCAATTGTCAAAATAAATCGCCCCATTTCTAGAACGCTGTTGTAAAGCATGAGAAATCCATCAAGAATCTCCTCCATGTTATTGAGAATCAGCAGAATTTGCTGCAGGTGTAGACGAGCAGCCAAGGGTAATTTTTGCTGTTCTTCGGCCCACTCTTGCTTGAACCTTATCAATAGTTCTTCCAGGACTGTTTGTTCATGATCAATAATAGATGACCAGATTGGGAAATCTTTCAGTTGCAAGGGAACCAGATAACTAATCACCTCTACTAACATTTCGTCAAACCTGCGCAATTCGCAAGGAAGAGTCTGAGTTAGATGGATTAGTTGTTCAATTTGCGCTTGCAAGGCACGGTAGTCATCCAGTCTCCTTTGAGCAACTCTCTGGCTACCCACAGTCAGAAAAACAATTAAAACTCCCAACAATGCTGCTAAGGATTGCGAGACAGCAGAAAAAAACTCGATTGCGACTTGTCGCTTGATTGTTAGCGAAGAAGCAGGATTTAAAGTGGTAAAGATCAGCGTTACCACAAATAAAATTCCCATAATCCAAAACTGATAGCGAATCAAAGCAGCAGCGAAAACCCGCACCAGATAAATATCGCTAAATTGGATCAAACATTGCAGTTTTTGCAGTGTTTCAAAATTTTGGAACGATCGTGCTTTTCGAGGCAACATACATCATTGGGAGTTCGGGGCAAAGACAAAACTTGAAAGTTGATTGTGAAGCTTGGCAAGACCAGTAAAATTGCCGCAATTTCGCAATTCAGCCTGATTCCGTTCAAACGCAGCAATTATCTCGTACGAAGTATAATTGAAGGTTTGTTACTGAGTTAAGCAGCAACCGTTTGATTGACTTTATAACCTGCATTTTTTAGGATCTGGTGCGCTCGATCAATTTCCTCGTCTTTGTCTGACATGAATCTATCTCCTTAGGAATCAAAAACATGAGCGAATTAGTAATTCGACAGTTCGTTCAGCAGAACGGAGTACTGAATGGCAACCTGAGTGCGAACTAACAAAACAATTCGTTTCACCCTTCGTGCCTACAAGCTTGACTGAAAAGCGTTCGACCGTTCTTAAACACCTCTAACGTTCCCCGCTGTTGGTGGTCTCCCCGTCCCCCAAGAACTTGATAGGTATAGTCGCCAGCCCTAAACTTATATACTTCAGCAGTTCCTGTATTCTCCTTAGCTCCTTTGCCTAGGCTCAAATTTCCCAAAGGTCCTGTAGCCCTGTAAAGCAGTTCGCCCGAAGCATACCGTCTCCAAATATTTACAGTATAGTCATTTTGGCACTTCAGAGTGAGCAGTAAGCCCGCAGTGGAGTCGGCCGAAGCAGATAAAGGGAGAAGACCTGAAATACAAGTCATTAAACCCAGCAGTACTGTAGATTGTTTCAGTAGTAGTTTCATTGTTTCCTTTGTCCTAAAACTTATCAAATTAACCTGTCACAAGAGAACTGGGAAAAAGAATCAACAGCACAATCAATTTAATGACCATGTACAGCTGATCGTGCTGTTACCAGAATGCAAAGCAACTTATGCAACTGGAGCCAGAATTAGCCGCAAAATGTCGAACTGAACGTTACCTTTCGCATCTCCGGTTACCTTGAGTTAAATATAAACAATTAACTCTTACTTGTCGTCCACTCGGGGTTGAAACTTCTATGAGATCGAGCGATGGATGAATCAATCCATCCAAAATAGAAGTTTGGCTTGTACTGAGGTTAGAATTTAAACGCTAACTTTAGTACGAGTCAAGTTAACTTACTTCTCGCCGAACCTGATGCAGTCGGTTCTTGTACGCCGATTTGAGCGATCGTGCCAAGTTGCTTCTAGAAACCGGGAAAAGGCACGACTTGAGAATTTGTATGAAGAGAAAAATCATAAGTCGAAGAAGTAGGGGACGTTGACTGTATCTCTGTAATGCTACTTTTGTTGCTACAGAAACTTCATTTTCTCGCTCGTCAAGTCCCAGAGAATTTGCTGTAATTCACAGGGACATAGTCCAATCAGGGGCAACCCTGTGAGCAGATCTTGCAGGTTCTTTTACTAAGTTGATTCGCGTTGCCTTTGACTCAGCAATACTGTTCGTTTTTTCTTTTTCTATAACTTGCCAAGTTGTGAAAAGTCAATTTCTTGTTATCTTGTGCTTAAGTTATCTATTCTCACCTGCAATCTCAATTACGACAAAGGAAAATAAGGGCGTTACCTAATAAGCAGTGAAAATGGAAATGTCTCCACAGAACCTAATTGATTTTCTCGAAGAAACTCTACACCTCTCAGCAGCTTGCATCGCCTTGGCTTGGAAGCAAGCTGAGCAAACTCCTAGTCTAGTGCCAATTACCCTTTGGCAATATGGATTAATTTCCTTAGCGCAACTTGATCAGATTTTCGGTTGGTTATATGACTCGCAGGATCCTTCAATTAGCTCTTAGGTAACGGCGAGCACAGATAACCATTGAAACTTGACAGAACTAATGAAATGAGAAATCAAAACTCGTTTAGGAAACGCAAATTCCTACTTTATCGCTTAAATCAGATTTTTAGAGACCGTCGCTCTTTTGTGCTTCAGGTCGTTCAACCTGGATTAGAAGGATTGATGGATGGTTCTGTTTCTACATTAGCACCAATTTTTGCAGCAGTATTTGCGACCCAAAAGCCGCATGTCGGTTTTGTGGTTGGACTTTCGGCAGCAGTTGGGGCAGGGATTAGTATGGCATTTGCCGAGGCTCTCTCAGATACAGGAGTGGAAACTGGTCGGGGGCACCCAATCCTTCGAGGCGCGATCGTGGGTCTAATGACGTTTATTGGAGGCATCTTACATACCCTGCCATTTCTGATTTCCAACCTAAACTCTGCTCTCTATTTAGCTTATGGAGTAGTCATATTTGAGCTAATTGTAATTTCCTATATCCGCTATCGGTTTTTCCAACTGAATTTTATTCAATCTGCTTTTCAGGTCATTGTTGGAGGTGTTCTCGTTCTCCTTTCCGGTGTTCTGATCGGCAATGGATAGGAAAGAGAGGGAAAGGCACCAGTTTAGGTGCATTAATATCAGCTTCGGATGTGACTACACTAAACCATGATACCAATAGGAGCCGAAATGAACAGCCTTTTGATCCGCAGTTTGAGTGAGATCGCTCAAGTCCGAGTATTTTTAGTCACAACCCTGGAAAATCCAAATAAACCGTCAGACTTGTCCGATAATCTATTGGTCAATCAGAGTTGGCAAGCTTTTATCTATATTGCTGCCATTGTCTTCGTTCTGAGCTTGATCACTATTGTAGGCATTGTAAGTAAAAAAGCTGAACATGCTATCGCTGTTGCGTTAGTTGCCAGTTTGCTCATGATTGGCTTCTTTTTCTTAACAGGTCTTTAAGTTATCGCACAGTGACATTTGCTAACTTAACATTACCGATCTCGAGTACAACTTGTGAGCTAAATTGAGGCTTCACCTTTAGGAAGCCTCGAAAAACTCAGGTTCTCTCAAGTGAGCAGCTTAAATCTATGCTCTCAACTGCTGATTGATATAGCTCTCGTTCAGACCCAGGCGTTGCAACAGTTGATCGTATTCTCTCATTCGCTGCTTTAATTGCTTCAGCTCTTCGACAAGCTGCTCAACTTGAATCGATTGCTTTGTTGAAGCAACACTAGTAGACGTTTGAGACGTTGTAGCGCTAGTGGTATGGTCGCTTGCTTCTAACGACAAGTTGAACGCACGAAAAAATGTTTTAAGCGTACTCTTATCAAGTTTGACTTCACAGCTTAACAGTCGGCTGATAGTGCGCTCATCAAGATCCGATCGTTCACTTAACTGTTCATAGGTATAACGCTCGCCGAACTCGTCATGCAGCACTCTAGCTTGCATCAGCTTTTGCCACCCTTGATGAGACAAAAATACACCTCGATTACGACTATTTTTTACAGGCGCAAGATGAGATTTCGGTTGGTCAAGCTCTTGCTGCCAACGGTGTTCATCTACTGAATCAATAGGAGTAAATTGAATGTGCAAAACTTGATTCATTCGTTTCACCTCAGTTTTTCTTACAGGTTTTGAACTGCTCCAATAACTTGCAATGACACGGTTATTTAATGGCTCTATATTTCGTCATCGACATAGCAAGTTGCTATCTATCGCAGAACTACGGTAATGATGCTTACTTATTCGTTCGTTGCTATAACCGTGTTTGCATAAGTTCAATATATGTGATTGACTCCGTTTTGTCGTCTACTGAAAGTTGAAATTTTATGCAATAGAAAGATTGATTGAACAGTCCACTTGAAATGGAAGATTAGTTCCAACTCAAGTTGGACTTCAGTCTCAAACTATTGTTGAAAGTCTTCAGGCTACATTATCGCGCTTCAAATCTTTGCATACCACCGTTAGGTAAGCAGGCGCAACCATTCCTCTCAAGGTCGATCAGCGTTGTTTGGGTCGAGAGCATGAGAGGCAAAACTACTGTAGACTTTGATCTGCTGAGTCACAATCCCAGCTTCATTGCATTCGTGTCTTCCTGAGACATTAGAAACCTCAACCACTTGCGGCAACAATAGCTGCCATTAATCGATCAATGCTCCAACGATCGAGATAGCGAATCCCACTAATAAACAAAGCGGGTGCAGCCTCCACTCCACTTTGTAGTCCACCTTCGATGTCTGCGTTGATGAGATCGATATGCACTCCTCTAGATAAATCCTGCAAAAATTGAGGAATATTGAGTTTCAAACGGTTGGCGTACTCGACCAAATAACCATTTTTCAATTCCTGCTGATGCATAAACAGCATCTCGTGCATTTGCCAAAACTGACCTTGAACTGCCGCTGCTTCCGCCGCTTCCGCCGCACGTTGAGCATGAGGATGAATCCGTTCCTGGGGGAAATGACGGAAGATAAAACCTAAATAATTTTCCCCAAAAGAAGCGCTCAACTGTTGTTGAGCAACTTTAATCAATCGATATACGTTTGCACTCTGAAAACATTCATAATCTCCATACATTACAAGTACTACAGCAGCACTCAATATACCCTGAACATGATCTTGGGTTGAAGGTGAGACGAATAAAGAACTATGATCAGAACCGTAAACCATTTTTGATCGAAGTAAAGCAAACTTAAACTTTACAACTTGGTTGATGTTAGTGTTTGCCTGAGGTCAATATAAGTAATTAGCTCTCACTTGTCATCTACTTTGGGTTGGCAATTTTGTATGATCTAGTGATGGGTGGATGAGTCCATTTCAGGGTGGAGAATTGGCTCCAACTAAAGTTGGAATTACAATCACAACCTTAGTACAATCTATAAGCTAACAAGCCCGCGTTTAACAGCAACAATCACAGCTTGAGTGCGATCGCTCACTCCCAGTTTGCTCAAAATACGATTCACATGGGATTTAATCGTGCTTTCACCAATTCCCAAAACTGTGCCTACTTCCTGATTACTCATTCCCTGCGCTATCAACCGTAGCACTTCCAACTCCCGTTCACTCAGTTCTGGACGGTTCATCCGCTGCAACATTTTTGCACCGACTTCAGGAGGAATGTACTGCTGACCGTTATAAATCGCACGAATCGCATTCAAAAGCTCGCCTGGTCTAGCATCTTTCAGCAGATAGCCCTGGGCACCTGCCTGCAACCCGCGGAAGATGTCTTCATCGCCATCATAGGTTGTTAACACAGCAATTCGAGCCTGCTTAAATTCAGCACAAATTGCTGCAATGGTTTCAACTCCTCCCATTCCGGGCATTCGTAAATCCATGAGTGTGACATCAGGTTGATGTTCACGATACAGGTCGATCGCCTGTTGTCCATCTTCAGCTTGAGCAATCACGGTCATTTCTGGATCATGATTAATGATGGTCGTCAACCCTCGTCTAACAACGGCATGATCGTCAACGATTAGAACACCGATTTGAGTGGATTGGGTCATCATAGTTCTCGCGATCGATTTACAGTAACAACAATCTCGGTTCCTTGTCCAGGTTCGCTTTGAATCGTCAGTTGGGCTTTAATACGGTCTGCCCGCTCACTCATTCCGATCAAACCAAAGCTACCAACTGAGGGAATATCACCCATTCCAAAACCCTGTCCATCATCTTTAATTCGTAAAAGGCATTGAGCATCCTCATACATTAACTCAACCAAAATTTCGCTGGCATTAGCGTACTTGATCGCATTGGTTAGGGCTTCCTGCCCAATCCGTAGCAAATGATTTTCCACTTCAGCTGGCAAAAAGTAGGGTGTACCTTTGCTTTCGTAGATTAGAGTGGTATTGGCAGTCAATCGCATTTGAGCCACGAACCGATGCAGGGCATCCCGTAGATTGGCATCTTCTAAAAGTTGGGGACGGAGCGCTGTCACTGAGCGACGAGCTTCAGCCAGTCCAGTTCGTGCCATCTCATCGATCATTTCCAGCATTTCTAGATGTTCCTGGTTTACTTCTGGATCTTGCGCCAGCATTTGTGTCGCTGCTCCAACCTGCAGCAGAATGCCTGTGAAAGATTGAGCGAGGATATCGTGAATTTCTCGTGCCATACGGTTGCGTTCCTCCAAGATGGAAGCTGCCTCAGCGAGTTTGCGATCGCTAATATCCAGAATCACCCCTAACATTTGCAGGGGTTGCCCGGCTTCGTTATAAATGCCTCGACCCCTGCCAACGAGCCAATGAACGCTGCCATCTGGGTAGATAACTCGATATTCAGCTTCATAATCAGTGCGGTTTTCCAGGGCTGCTCTAACGGCTTGCTCAACTCGATCAATATCCTCCGGATGAACGCGCTCGCGCCAGGCCTGATAGCTACCCTCAACTTCATCGGGAGCTAGCCCCAACAATCGAGCATGGTTATCGTTCCAGTCTGTTTTATTTTCCACGATATGCCAGTTCCAACTGCCAATCTGGGTGAAGTCCAGCGTCAGCCTGCGTTGTTCTTCGCTCTGTCGTAAAGCGTTCTCAACTCGTTGGCGCTCCTCAATCTCCTGCGAAAGAAGCAAAGTCCGCTCAGTGATTTGCTGTTCTAACGTTTGGTTGTAGTCCGCTAAAAGGTTCTCTGCTTGTTTGCGTTCTGTGATGTCTTGAAAGGCTACGATCGCGTAAACCACGTTCCCATTTTCATCAAAGACTGGAGTTCCCCATGCCTCGATGGGAATAATCGTCTCACCCTGGTGAATCTCTAAATTATCCGTTCTTGTCCGTTCGCCTTTCAACGCTCGGACGATTGGCATCTCCTCAGGAGAACAGTTTTGATCCGTTCCAGCCAGGTAAACTTGATAAACCTCTGCAAGATGATCTGGTGTTGCGGTAGGCTCAACGCCTTTGCCCAGTAGCTGAATCCCTCGTTGGTTGACATAATAAGGGCGACCTGTCGCATCCAAGACCCCAATTCCCACTTGAACCGCTTCTAGAAATTGATTGATCTGACTTTCGCCGCCGCGTAGTTTTGAGTAGAGCTTGGCATTTTCGATCGCGATCGCCGCATGAGTTGATAACAAGCGCAACACTTGCAATCGATCAGGTGTAAATGCTCCAGTTACCAATTGATTTTCTAGATACAGTACGCCAACGAGCTTACTTTGATTTAGCAACGGCAAGCAGAGTAGAGATTGAGTTTGATTGCTTTGAATATAAGGATCGCTAATGAAGCCGCTTTCGTGAGCTGCATCACTTAAGATGACAGATTCATGAGATCGAATTACATATTGAATGATGGATTCGGGTATGCGATTTGCTATTGGAATCGATTGTAGCACTTGCATTGCACAGACCTGCTCACCCTCGTTGATCTCACAAGCCGCTTCAATTTTCCACTCACCTGCGGTTTCTAAAATTAAGCACCCCGTTTGTGCGCCAGCGTTCTCGATTAAGATTTGAATTAAGGAATGAAGTAACTGATTTAGTTCAATTTCACTCGAAATCGCTTGAGATGCCTTCATTACTGTCGCTAAATCGAAAGTAATAGGTAAAGTATTCATGGCAGTTCCAGCAGTCGTGCGAATTGGCGTATCAGATACGCTCGATGATTGGGTAAAAAACTGCGGGTAGCAAGTTTCCAAAGCTTCAACCTTCGCCACTGCTCCCCAACGTTCATAGCAATAATGAGCTTCTTTCATATAGAGCTGGGCAATTCTTATCCTGCCACGCTCTAGATAAAACTTAGCAGCTAGTTCATAGGCTAAGGCCTCTTCTTGAAAATATTCATTTTCCCTTGCTCCTTGAATCGCTTGCTCGTAAAATTCTTCTGCCTCAAGCAACTGACCCAAAACGCGGCTAGTCTCTGCTTGTACCAAATGGTATTTATGCAAATAATTCATAGGTGAGTGATGTGACCATCGCCGCATTTTCTCCTGGCTGACTACAACTTTCTTGAGAATTTCCTGCTGTGCTTGAGCGCTGGTTTGAGGATAAGTTGCTAGTCTTGCTAAGGAATCATAGAAATAGTACAAGGGCTCAAGGGGCGTACCTGCTAATCGAACTATATAATTTCCAGCTAAGGCTGCATTTTCAACTGCTTGAGCATATTCAGAAAATAGATAGCATAGGAAAAGCTTGTTGAAATATACAGCAAAGAGAGTACTGCCATCATTTCCTGCTTCGTATCGTGGTAATTCATTCTCCTCATTGTAGGATTTGCCAACGAGATCAGTTCGATTGTTTGAGCATCCCATTAAATTGAGAATTGTTTGTCGAAATATTTGATTCCAAGTGAGTGCTGTTTCTTGCTTGATTTGATGGATTACTTCACTATAGATCACCATCTCATGTTCAACTTCTCTAAGTTCTTTTCCATTAGCATAGGATTGAAAGCAATAGGTATAAGCACAATAAGCAGCAAACTCTAAATCTCCAGTTTCTAGTCCACTTTGATACCCTGCTAGTAATGGCTTCAATAGAACCCTCGCATGTTCTTTCCAGTGGATAATGAAGTTATTTACGATGTTTAATGTTCTAGCTTTAAGCGGATGAGAATCTGATTGTGATAATAGCCTTAAAGCTAGCTGACCAAATTGATAGCCGGTTTCGATATCTCCGACAACTCCACAAAGAATTAATCCAAAACTGGCATAGGCAAAAGGAGACACCAAGGTGTGACCGTGTTGGATTGATAGATTAACCTGTTTGGCAACCAATAGAGGCATCAAACTAGGAGCAGCAATGTAGGCAGAAATCGATATCTTTGATAAGATTCGCATCGCTGCTAATTTGTTCGGATCGGTCATCTCCGGCAAATGAAATAAGTCCTCGATCGATTTCTCATTCAATAAAGATGTGATTGTATCTAGTTCAAGCTGAATATCTAGCTGATTGGGTTGCTCGGGGAAACTAATCCCTAATCGCTGCAACACTTGAAGTGCAGTAGAGATTGCTTTTATTAGTTGGCTTTGTGCAGTGTCGGCTTGAATTTTGACTTCGTAAACTTCTATGCTGTCGAGAACTGTTTTAGCTTGTTGTAGAACGATCGTTGCCCAGTATTCCACCTGTTCAAACTCGCCGCATAGGTACGCAACTTCTGTTGTCTCTACATATAGCTTTAGGGTTAGATCATAATCCGTTTGCCAACTAGATGGTGTTAGCCACGATCTTCCTAGAGTTAAATAATTTTGAGCTGTACTGTAAGCGATCGCGGTTTTTGCTTTCTGGCCTGCCATCAAATTCAGTTTGGCGATCGCATTTCGTTCTGTTTGATCAGTGACTAGTTCAACTCCATGATTGAGATGATCGACAATTTCAAATAATCGTTTTGATAGTTGCTCTGGCAACGTTTCTTCAAGTAAGCCACGACCAATTTGAAGATGAATCGTTTGCTTCTGCGCCTCATTGATTAAGGCGTATGCTGCTTGCTGCGTACGATCGTGCAAAAACTTATAGTCTTGAATCAACAAGTCTTCATCTAATTCAGAAATGGGTTGAATGAATCCGGCTTGCGCTGCTACTAATAAGTCCTGAAAGACTGTTTTAGAAGATCGTCCACAAACGCTCGCTAATCTTTCCAAATCAAACTTAGCCCCAATGCAAGCGGCTAAGCGGAGAATGTGCTGTGTATCCTCGGGTAACTTTCTCAACTTGCTCAACAGCAACTCCACCACATTATCGGTGATGTTCTGAGCTTGAATCTGAGTAATGTTCCACTGCCAGCTTAAGCGACTTGCATCAAAGCTCAACAAATTTTGGCTATACAGCAATCGCAAAAATTCGCCTACAAAGAAGGGATTGCCCTCAGTTTTATGCAGAACTAATTCAGTTAGAGGACGAACAGTGTCAGCGTCTTGATATAATGTTTCAGCAAGCAACTGAGCTAGCGACTCCAGCGTCAAAGGCGATAGACTAATTTCCTGAAGTGCTGCGCCTTGCTTTCGCAGTTGTCCTAATGTTATTGCTAGTGGATGCGTTGAATTCACTTCATGATCTCGATAGGCTCCTATCAAAAACAATGACTGAGCGTGCTTATCGAGCAGTAACAGTTCGATTAACCTTAACGTAGCTGAGTCAATCCACTGCAAGTCATCTAGGAAGACCGCCAGCGGATGTTCTTTTGAACAAAACACTCGAATGAACTTCTGAAAGACTCTATTGAAGCGATTTTGAGCTTCTGTAGCTCCGACTTCTGGTACAGGGGGCTGCTTGCCTATAATCAATTCAACGTCCGGGATCACATTAATGATGAGTTGTCCGTTATTTTCTAAAGCGTCTAAAAGTCGCGATCGCCATTCTTGCACTTGCTCATCAGGTTCACCTAGTAGTTGCTGTACCAACTTTCGCAGAGCATCAACGATCGCGCTGTAGGGAACATTGTGCTGGAGTTGGTCAAATTTGCCTAAGACAAAATAGCCACGCTTTGCCGTAATCGGTTTGTAAAGTTCTTGAACTAAGGCGGATTTACCAATTCCAGCATAGCCAGATACCAACATCATTTCGACTCTAGGTGGGGAATTCTCTGCATTCTCTATTCCATCCACTCGCTCAAACGCTGCTAATAATGCTGCAATTTCTGCTTCACGACCGTACAGCTTTTGTGAAATGTGAAACTGATCTGAAATATCGTGTAGCCCCAGTGAAATCGAATTAATTTGAGCGGTTTCTAAGAGTTGGTAGAGACAGCATTCCAAGTCTGCTTTGATGCCCCAAGCACTCTGATAGCGATCCTCCGCATTCTTCGCCATCAGTTTCAGCACGAGATCCGAAACAGGTTTGGGAATTGTTGCATTTAGTTCGTGCGGTGGGACAGGCGATTTAGCAATGTGACAATGGATTAGCTCTAGAACGTCCGTGGTCGGGAACGGCAATTGTCCAGTCAGGAGTTCGTAGAACGTCACACCTAGCGAGTAAAAATCAGTGCGATAATCGAGTAAGCGATTCATCCGTCCAGTTTGCTCTGGAGAGAGATAAGCAAGTGTGCCTTCCAGAACATGTGGACTTTTGAACGTGGGATTTGTGCGATCAAACCGAGTGGCAATTCCAAAGTCAATCAGTTTAATCACACCCGTCAAGGGGTTGAGAATAATGTTTCCAGGGCTAATATCTTTGTGAATCACGCTAGCAGTATGAACACTGCCGAGAATCTCAGTAAGGTCGATCGCAAATTGTAAAAAATTGGACAAAGGCATGGGGCAGAAATCAGGCTGTTGCTGCATCCAATGCTCGATCGATTCTCCGCCAAAATCCTCGAGGAGAATCACCAGTGTGCGTTGATGCTCCTGCTGACTGTAGGCTTTGATCACGCCTTCGAGGTCGAGGGAGCGAGTAATTTGATACTCCTGTCGGTAGCGCGTTAATTCCTGCAAAGAAGGATAATCTTGCTTGAGCAGTTTGGCAACGATCGCTTGACCATCCTGCACTCTGATGCCGCGATACACAAGCGATGCCGCACTCTCATAGATCTTGCTTTGGACAGTGACCCCGGCTAGAGCAATCATGCAACTCGCTCCCGATACAGGACATGAGCCATGGCTAATTATAGCGGTCTCTCACCCATTGAAAGATTAGAACAATTGAGAAGATGAATGAGTTGCATCGGTTGCGCTAAGTGAACCCTTTTCAAAGGAATTGGAAAGGAGTAACTTCTTCACCTATTCAGCTTTTTAGTTCCACTTCAAAATGCCCTTTTATCAGTGCATCTCGAAATCACGAATTGTTGAATCTAATGCTGATAAATAACCCCGATCGTTAAGCACTGATGCAGAAACAAGATGGGCATTAATAGCGGCCTGAACAATGGCTTTAGGCGTGATTCTGCCAGATGTATATCCAGTTAGCAGGGCACCATAGCCATCAACACCTTGAGACTTAAGGTAGCCTCGGTAGGATAAAAAGGCAAGGTCAACGGGGCTGGTTTGACTCGGCGAACTCGTTTGCGGGAGTGCAGGGTTGTAAGACAGATTTCGATCGCTTGGGGATTGAGCTTTAACAGGAGAAACGACAAGCACAGAAGCAAGTAGAACCCTGCTTAAGAATAAGATATGTTTCATGGTATTGAACTCGATGTTAGTGCAAAACTTTTACTGTGACATGGGCTATCAATTGAGATTGCTTAATATGCAGCCTATGTTTCTTTAGATTAAACAACTTGCTCTAGCTCGTCATCAATGAAAAGGTTGAAAGTTTCATTAACAGAACGACCAAATAGCTCTCAAACTTGAGGCTAGATCCGTATTCCAACTTAGGTTGGAGCTAAGCTTTTATAAATGATAACTTTCTGCTTAAGTTATCTATGTTCACTGGTCATACTTTTCAGAAGTGCCACAGTTGTAATAGATAACCATTGTATTTTTTAGAGGCTATTACTTAATGAACTTCAGACCCATCTGCGTCTTGGCTGGAGTTGTTATAGTTGCAATTTTTTCTGATACGATCGTAGGCTATGCACAACCAACCTCACAAAACACATTTGCTAGTACCTATCATTCAGGGGAATCAATACTCTGACTGTTCAGGTGCGGAAGAATTAGGGTTTGCTATTCCAATTAATACCGCACAGCCCATTGCCCAACAGCTTAGCACTCAGGGAAAAGTGGAACATTCTTATCTAGGGGTACAAATGATAACGCTGACTCCTGCACTTAAAACAGAACTCGATTACAAGCTGCAAGGAAAGGAAGAAAATCAGGGCGTGTTAATTGTCAAAGTAGCTTCAGGTTCTCCGGCTCAACGAGCGGGATTTAAAGCAGGGCATGTGATTCACAAAATTAGTAATCAACCAGTTATGACAGTTGATCAAGTTCAGCAAATGATTGAAGCATCGTCTGTTGGTCAAAATATAGCGCTGGAAATTTATCGTGATATGCAATCGATGAATTTAACTGTAACGCTTCAAGCAATTCCTACAGCTCAGGTACGTCAATACCTTTGCGCTGCTTCTGCTCATATCAGTATTAATATCAGGAAGGAAAGAATATGGATTTCTTCAAATCTGCATTACAAACCATTTCGCTTCGGTTTTCTAGCATTGCTGTTGCCAGTTGTTTAGCCATCTTAACTGGCGCGATCGCTGCTATATCTCCTGCATCAGCAGAAGAGTCTTCTATAGCAACGACATCAATTCAACAAGCGCCCTATAGTCAAGTGTTCTACACAGGTTCAATTTACGCCGTCAAAGATCAGGACTACAAGCCTAGCAATCCTAAACTTGGCTTCTTCAGTGTTTGGAGTAAAAACCCGACTAGAAACGATTTGCGAGTTAGTGTGCATTACTGCTTGAAAGACCAAGCCTTGTCCGAACCTGGTAATGATTTAACCCAAATGACAATCCTAAACAACCGTCAGCCTCTACTTACAATCAATCAAGTTATTGCAGAAAAGCCTGTTCACGAGAAAGTAACCCGTCCTGGGTACTACCAGCAGGCTGATGTTCCTGAAGATTCTGGTTGGATTGATCCGGTGTTTTGGGATTTGCCATACGATAGTGACTTTGATTCCTTTTCTCCGGTTTACATTCCTCCAGCGTTTTGCAATGCAGGCTTTACTCAATTTGAAATCTCCCCGTTAAAGAGCGAGATTGCTCAATTACCCGATCAAACCCTACAAGTACAGTTGAGTTTTAGCAATGGAGAAAAGCAAAATTGGCATTTGGGGAAGGGCACAGTGCAAGCCTTAAAGCAATTAATCACGATTCGTTGATTTTGAATTTATAGAAATGCTGGTCTTATGACAGAACCTCCCGCAGCTCTCGCAGCAGGTCATCAATAATTTACTCACTTAAAACTGATGTGGAAGAGTTGAAGCTATGAACTTTAAAAGAATTTTGGTTGCAATTAATCATTCTCTTTTGACCTCTGCTGTGTTCGATCAAGCATTAGATTTAGCCCAAAAAGAGCAAGCCAGTCTAATGATTCTTCATTGTCTTTTAGACGTTGCCGAATTTACTCCTCTTGTGGAATCCGGTGCCACAGTTGGTCTTTACCCCATCGATGCTGGATTTTCCCAGTGGTCTTCTATCGAGTTACTTCAGTCAGAAGTTCAGGACACCATTGCTTGGCTACAAGATTACTGCCAAAAGTCAGTGAACTTAAAGATCCCTACTGAATATCAGTATCAAATTGGTAAACCAGAAATCGCAATTCGCACTGTGGCTCAACAGTGGAAGGCAGATCTCATTATTTTGGGGCGGCATGACCACTCTGCGATTACAGAGTTCTTCACAGGCAGCGTCAGTAACGATGTGATTCATCACGCAAATTGCTCTGTCTTAGTGGTAAAAAATTCTGAAGTCTTTACCGGAGAAAGGGTATTATCGACTTAACTAGATCTCGCCCTAGTTATTGAGAATGAGCACACTTACAGTCATAGAGATATAAGCCTTTCAGCCTTTAGAGATCAGCCAATTTTCCAATAAACAAGCTTTTGAACGGTTGAATTGGCAGTTCCATTTACCCATACTAACCTCACCGTCCGACCAAGGATGCGGTAGTGCTATTTAGGAAAGGCTAGAGGAAATAGCGCAGCTAGCACTTAGCTCAGAACTCAAGGTTGCATTGTAGTGGTGGACAAAGTTCCAAATTGCAGCGATATGATTGTCCAGTTTCTTCGAGAACGCTAAATTCTTTCGGACTAAGCGAGACACTCGCTGGCGTAAGGTGCAGTTAAAGCGCTCAATGTAACTCGTAAGTCCACTCGTTTTGTCTACGGGACGATGACGTGAACTCGGCAGGGCTGCGGGATAAGCACTCCAATGGTCGGTGTAGATTACGGCACATTGGCGATACACAGCAGGCAACGACTGCCATAGTGCCCTTGCGGATGCACGACTGCGATCTCCAACGTACAAACCGACAATCTCACGAGTCGTTGCATCTAAGGCAAGCCAGACCCATTGCTCATTCCCTTTGTTATCGACAAATGACCACAACTCATCCATCTGAACGCTCAGACGCTTTTTTGGCTTGGCACTCACCTCGACCTGTTGCTTGACTTGATTGGTTTTGCTATTCACGTAGCGCTGAATGCAATCTTCTGAGCGTTGTAGCACTCGTGCAATCCCAGCTAAGGAGATTCGTTCTAGCAGCATGCGATCAATCAATCCTTGTTGCTCTTCGCTCAATGCCTGCCATTGCGGGTCAAGCACAAACTGCCGTTCACAGTCTCGACATTTATAGTTCTGCTTACCATGTCGAGTATGACCATTGCGGCTTACTGCTTCCGATCTACAACTTGGACAAGGATGAAGTTCTTCCATAATCGAGAGTGTTCTGAACGTCCTTTATCATTCTAATCTTCATCCTTTCCTTCAGGGCACTACCCAAGGATGCTTCTAGCGCAGGGCAATTTGTCTTGATCGCGCAACTTCCTTTCTAAATTTGGAAAGAACAATTGTTGCAGAAATCGCAAATTACAGCCTAATCTTCGCTAGAACGAAGCAGTGTATTGAATTGAGAAATAGATTCCACTCTCTTGTAGGGTTCGCTTGTTCGTATCAATTCCAATGAGCGGAATGCCCCAATCTAAACGTGCAGAAAAATTCTCGCCTTGCCGCCACAGCAATCCCAAGCCCGCTCCAACCAGCGTATTTCTCTCAGGATTTGCTTCACGTCGATTCCAGCCCGTGCCCATATCGATAAACGGAGTGAGTTGTACAATACCCCCGCTCGGTCTGAAAATCGGCAAGCGCAACTCGGTGGAAAACAAGAAGCCGTTATCGGTGAGCAATGCATCTTGGCGGTAGCCCCGTACCGTTTCGACTCCTCCAATGCCAATCTGCTCCAATGGCACTAAGGGACGATCCGCAAGCTGCACATCTCCCCGGACTAACAGCAACGAGTCTCTCGCTAACAGCCTTGTCCATTGCGCCTGCCCGCGCCACGCAAAAAAGTGACTATCGGGAGCTTGAGCGTTAATCGTGGCATCGAACAAACCTAAACCAATGCTAAATTGCGATCGCGCAGCAAACACGTAACGATCGCTGCGCGTCACATAGTCCTGAAAAAATCGCAAGGCTGAAATTCCCGTTCGTCCTTGCGTATCCGCTCCCGGAGACAAGGGAAAGGGACCAATATTATCAATGCCAAGCTCAGTCTGGCTTTCCTGCCGAGAAAAGGTGAAGCCCAATGCCAATTCATCACTCGAACGTCGAATAACTGGCTGTCTGAACGTTAGTTCGTAGTAGCGCGATCGTGCTGTGATATCAAGAACATCAAACGGTGCTTCGATCACGCGACTGCGAGTACTGCCATAAGCCAGCCTCAAGGTTCCATTACGTGGGTTCAAAGGAATCGTGTAGCTCAAATCAATCCCGTTACTGCCATCGGTGTTGGTGTAGGTGGCGCTGAGCCCATCGCCCAAACCGAGCAAGTTCGCTTGTGAGACTGCAAGCTGCCGGCGAAACGAACCGACACTGGGAGAGCGAGCATTATCGAGAGAGGGCGTAACGGTGAGGGTTTTGGCTTCTGCGATCGTTACTTGTAGGCTGCTGGTTCCAGGACGGGTTCCCGCTTGCAAATCGGCTGAAATGGAAGCAATTAGAGGATCAAGCTGCAACAACCGCAAGCCTTCGAGCAAGCGATTCACGTTCAAGGGTTTCTGAGCAGCAAGACCAAGGCGGCTACGGACATAGGCAGGATTGAGGCGACGAGTTCCGAGTATGTTGATATTTTCGATCGTGCCTTCGATGATTTGAATCTTGACGGTTCCATCTGTCAGGACTTGCGGTGGCAAAATGGCAGCAGAGGTCACATAGCCTCGCTTGACATAGAAGTCTGTAATCTCAGTTCTGAGTTGCAACAACTCCGCAAATGAGACATTGCGACCGACATATTTGCAAGTAATTTCAGAAAAGTCCTGTGCGCGAAACACGGTGCTGCCGATAATTTCGATCTGTTGGAGTGGAATGGTGTCAGGGACGTTACTAGGCGTTTCGGGTGTGGGTTGTAACGGGATATTCGGCAGCAATTGATCCGGAGGAGGAAGCGGGGTCGGCGTGATCTCAGGCGGCGAGGGTTGTGGGGGAAGTGGGCGGGGTAAATCTTGAGGCGGGGGAATGGGAACTTGTTGAGCGAGGACCGGAAATGGAAGGGAGATCGTCACGCCCAGCGTCAGCAGAATTTGAAGTTGCAATCGGGACACTATTTCACCCTCACAATACTGTTTTTGTTTATTTAAACCCTTAATGCATCGTGGCAATCCCTAATGGTGAGATTTCTATTTCTCTACAAGCGAGAATTCAGAGCATCGCACACAAGGATATTAGGAACGCTGTTTGGCATTCTTCGAGCTTGCGGCATTTCAGAACGCAGAAGCAATGGTTGTGCCGCAAAGACTTTAAAGTAACAAGCGAATTGGTCTCAATTGTGTTGCTTTAAGCACTTACTCCGAAGAGTTCGTTGATGAATCTTACTTGAGAGACACTGTCCCCTGGTATGTTGAGAGTGTGGTAGACCGATGTCCCCAAGGTTTCTCAAAGCCGTAGTCGAGCTTGGGTCACCACACTTTCTCGAAGACTTGAGAACTCGCAAAATCGCCTGGACTGCTAAGTCCGTATGGAGCCAGAAAGAGTGCAGTCTTTGGGCAATTCGATTTAATTAGAGGTGAACAGGTGATGCAACAACAATCGCAATGGGTGGGCATTGATGTCAGCAAAGCAACGTTAGATGTTTATATCCGACCCATTGCCCAGCAGTTTCAAGTGCAGAATCAAGCCCTTGGCATCGCTGATCTAGTGAAGCGACTTCAGGCGTTTGAGATTGAGCAGGTGATTGTTGAATCGAGTGGGGGACTGGAACTGGAGGTTGCCCAAGCGCTTCAGGACACAGGCATCGCAGTTTCGATCATCAATCCTCGACAGGGGCGAGACTTCGCCAAAGCGAGTGGCAAACTTGCCAAAACAGACCGGATTGATAGCGATCTTGGGGCGATGCGGCACAGTTTCTTGTGTAATAGTGGGTTTATTTTGGCGTTATTATACAAGAAAACGGGAGGACTCGGACAACAGGGTGAGCCCACGGACTTTCCTTTGCTCCTAACTTGGCTTTCTTAGGAGCATATTAAACAGTGGTGGAATGATGGCGATGATATCTTAGAAAAAGTCGCGCTGCATTATGGAGCGAAAGAACTAGACGTCGCTCGATTTATTCTAGTGGAATCCACAACAGCAGAGTTAGTCTAAGCCCAGTAGTACAGCACTTCTTTCTAAGTAATTGTCGTCTTAAAGTGTCAGCTACTTTGAACATTGTTGTTCGCAGTTTCAAACCAGACAAGTTCCGGTAGCTGACGCGGCATACCTATTCGAGACAGGAAAGCGATCCAGCGCCTCAAGAAACTACTCCGCGACCGACCGCAGAATCTGTATCTATTTGCGTGAGAGTTAATGCCGCATTCCGCTGTTAGTTGGCTAGGGCTATAATTCGCCACACTGCATTGGGCAATGCTAATTCCTCTATTGAAAAAATCAGCTAGAAGTTCAAGTCGATCGAGGAAAGCGTTTGAGAACGTACCAAAAAGCAAAACTGTTGGCGATTAGCAGAATCAATCTAATCCAGGACATATGATGGAACAATTCCACTGCTTCAAACGGCAAGCTTGCTCCTATGCCAATCAACAGTAACCATCGTGCCCAGTGTCTGCCAAGCCAAAGCCCGATTGCCTCTACAGCTGATATAGTGCCGTACGCTCCAGCCGCAATTGCTGCAAACTGTAAGGTGTGAGGTGGAATCTGTGCCAAGTGTTGAAGTATCCAAGAAATAATGAATCGATGACTAGGTAGGGCATATTCAGATACACCAAGATGACGGACTCCAGCCAGCCAAATTGCGATCGCACTTGTAAAAAGCACGATCGCAGAGCCTAATTTATAAATCACAAGCAGAACTAACCCAGGAGGGCGATACTTTGTTTGGTAAGAACTTCCTGACATTATCTTTGAACTCAGCAACTATAAAACAAGATATCATTCACTCAACAACTGTCCTGCTTCAATCCCGCTATCTAGGATAACTTTCTTCTTTAGTGCTTTCCTGCTTAAAAATATTTCAAAGCTGCTGGCAATTACAGTCCACTGTTCAACTAACTCGGTAGTTAACGATGGTATTGTCAGGTTAACCGGAACGTAGAATAATCGTACTGGTTCAACTTTAAGAACGACTGCTTGCCCATGTACTCCCGTCATCGCTTCCCTGGTGAAATTATTAGCTTGTATGTTGGGGATAGACTGGTAACAGTTCAAGCATTCGGTGAATCTGGTATTAGCTGAGACCTAAGAGTCTGTGCAGTAGATGAGATCCCGATTGCTCTGCCCCGTGTTCTGTAAAGGTTGGACAGTATCAGAGGTCCGTTCAGCAAACGAGAACCTGCATTGACAAGGATAACCAAGAACCAGTGGCACATCACGATCTGTATGAGGAGTACTATTCTAGATGCCCCAAGCGTACTTAGGCATAGACATCAGTAAAGCGAAATTTCACGTCGCCCTGCAACTGGAGGAGAAACGTCACAATCAAGCAAAGATTAAAGTGTTTCCGAATAACTTGAGCGGCTTTGAGCAGTTGCAACAGTGGTTACAGCAACATCGCATCGAGCAGGTTCATGCGTGTCTAGAGGCAACGAGCACGTATGGTGAAGCTGTCGCTGAATTTTTGGTGGAGCAGGGGCACAGGGTGAGCATTGTCAATCCAGCCCGAATCAAAGGATTTGCAGTCAGTGAACTTTCACGTTCTAAAACCGACAAAGCGGATGCTCAACTCATTCTGAGATTTTTGATGGCGTTGCGTCCTGAACCATGGCAACCTCCAGCCCCTGAGGTCAAGCAATTACAAATGCTATTGCGACGACTCGAAGCACTGCAACAAATGATCGTACAAGAACAGAATCGGTTGGAAACGACAACAGTAACATTACGAAAGTCGATTCAATCGCATATTGACTATTTACAACGAGATGTTGAGCAGATCAAACAACAGGTCAAAGACCACTTTGACCAGCATCCTGGACTGAAACAGCAACGTGATCTACTCGTCTCGATTCCAGGAATTGGTGAACAAACTGCGGCTGCCATCCTCTCGGAAATTATGCACTGGAGCGTATTTGAGTCACCTCGTCAACTGGCAGCTTATGCGGGATTAACTCCTCGTGAGCGATCTAGTGGGTCTTCAGTTCGTGGCAAATCTGGTTTGTCACGAGTGGGAAATCGACGCTTACGAAAAGCCTTGTACATGCCCGCAATGGCAGCCAGGCGATGCAACCCACTCATCGTTCCGCTGTGTGAACGCTTGCTTGAGAAGGGCAAGGCGAAAAAGCAGGTAATTGGGGCGGTGATGCGAAAGTTGCTGCATCTGGTTTATGGAGTGCTGAAATCAGGTAGACCGTTTGACCCCAATTTCTTGGCTACGACCCCTTGACATTCAACACAGTATCTACTGCGTTTGGCTGTATTACACCTTTCCGTTGAGCTACCGGGGCATTGAGAAAATGATGCTCTATCGCGGCATTGAAGTCACTTACGAAACGATTCGGGAAGGGTGCCAGAAATTCGGACAGCAATACGCGAATCAGGTGCGGCGCGAGCGTTCCTACGTCACCGACAAATGGCATCTCGACGAAATGGTAGTGACGATTAAGAAACAGCAATATTATTTGTGGCGAGCCGTGGATAGTGAGGGAAACGTGCTGGATGTCTTGCTGCAACGACAGCGAGACACCGAGGCAGCGAAGCGATTGTTCCGTAAGCTGCTGAAGAAACAAGGGTTTGTGCCACGCGTGATAGTCACCGACAAATTGAAAAGCTACGAAGCGGCAAAGAAGCAGGTGATGCCGAGTGTGGAGCATCGACAGCACAAGGGATTAAACAACCGAGCGGAGAATTCGCATCAATCGACACGAGTGCGAGAACGACGAATGCGGCGATTCAAATCCCCAGGACAAGCGCAACGATTTGTTTCTACTTTTGACCCGATTCGCTCCCACTTTCACCCCAAGCAACACCAACTGAGTGCAAAACGATATCGAGAACAGCTACGCCAACGGTTTGAAGATTGGCGAGAAGTTGCTGGGCTAAATTCTGCTGTGTAATCAGAGGGATCAAGACTGCTTAGGAATTATCGTGCCTAATTTTGAATCTGTTCCGTTAAGTTGATAATGCCTCTAAAAGCCCTCACTAGAACTAACCATGATTCGATTCACCACACCTGAGGATACCGATGCACTACTTGCTTTGGCAAGAGCAACCGGACTTTTTGAGGCAGACCAAATTGAAGACCTTTCCCAAATGCTTGAACAGCACTTTACTAGCGAAATGCCTAGTCCGGGTATATGGCTTACTGACTATGACAGTAAACCAGTAGGTATTGCCTATGTCGCACCAGAACGAATGACTCATGGGACATGGAATCTCTATCTGATCGCGATTCATCCCGATCATCAAAAGCAAGGGCGTGGATCTGAGCTGTTGCGATACATCGAGCAGATGCTAACTGAACGGGGTGAGCGAGTGCTGCTGGTGGAAACCTCTGGAACAGACGACTTTGAATACGTCCGGAAGTTCTATCGCGATAGCGGTTATGAAGAAGAAGCTAGGATTCGAGACTTCTATATTGATGGGGTCGATAAAGTGGTCTTCCGTAAGTCATTAGCAAGTGTTTCATACCAATCTAGCTAAACATACGTGGTTGTTTTCTTTAGGCAGAAGCAACCCAACAATCCTGCTGCACCAAAATAAACAAAAGCCATTGTTGAGATGCAGAACATTCTACATCCGGTAAGCAGGAATGTTGAATCGCATGAGCTATGGTGAGGATGTAACCGCTAGATACACTGTCCGTATCTAGCGTCAAATCAGCGCGAGGTGATCGGCATTTACCCAACCTTGTGATTAGCTTGCCGATAATCGCCACTCCCATTAAAAATACAGCAATCAATAGTCCCGCCCGATTCCCCGGTACTGTTGGATTCAAAACACCGAGGTCAGCACGCGCTCCCACCGTCACAAAGAAGATGGGCACCAGTAAATCAGCTCATTACTACTTTAATACCAGAAACCCCGCTTAATCAAAGGCATCGCACTACAAACAGCCGGAATTACAATTGTCCACTTGCTCGTAGAATCGCAACCTGAGCCGCATAAATCTCTTTCTTGTTCGTGTAGCGCTTGAAGCTGCGTTGATCGCGATGCCGAGTCAACTTCATCGCTTCCCCTTCACCCAAGCCATACTTGATCAGCAAATTCGTCGCATACGTATGCCGCCCCCGATGCGAGTGCAAATCAATGCCCGTTTGCTCCTTGATGGATCGCATTAATTCCCGAATGCCCCAATACGTCAATCGCTGTTTCTGACTCTTTGTTCGATTTGAGTATGACAAAAACATCGGGTCGTCAGCTTCGAGTGGTCGCCCCAATTGCTCACGATACCAAGCCAAATACGTTTCAAACTCGGCAATTCCCTCCTCAAACAGCACCACCCATCCGGTACTGCCTGCTTTCGCCTCTCGAATGTGCAACTGCTTCGACGCATAGCCCTCAACCATCTGCGTCTGATAATCGCCCACATTCAAATTCGACACCTCCTCGCCACGCAGTCCATGTAGCAATGCCGTGACGATCGCCCGATTACGCTGAGGAAACTTCGACTCCTGCACCGCCCGATAAATCTGCTCAACCTCAGCATCGGACAACTCTTGTGATTCACCCTCCTCGGCTTCGGGTAGCTGTACCCCTTGCGTCGGATCGTGTGTCACATGGCCGGATACACTCATCCAGCGATAAAAGGACTTTAGGGTTTGTAGGACTCGTCGCACCGTGTTCTTTGACAACTTACGATCGTTCAGCAAATACGACTTAAACCCGATCACCTGTCGCTGACTCACCGCATTCAACGGGCGGTCACAGCAGTCCATAAACTGCTGCAAATCTTGACGATATGATCGCACACTATTCGGCTGCAACTCTCGCGCTGCCAAGAAGGAGTCCACAAACGTCTGACGTAGATCGATGGGCGGCGAAACCGAAGATTGCTTAACTTGATTAACAGGCGAAATCACAAGCTTTGGACTTGGTAGTGGATGACGCATCGGCACGATCGCACTTTTTTTAATCAATACACCTGCATTATCGGCTAAAACCCTCACCGAATCAAAAAAATTTGGTATTCTGATTTCAGTTCAATTTTGTCATCTGACAATCGTCTGACACCAGATACTTGCCTCATATTTGGGATAAAGAGAAGAATAAGTATAATTGCTTAGCGATAAAAGGGCGATAAACGGGGCGATCGTCAATCATAGGCATTTCAGACCCGCACGGTGGCGTTGATATGGCAAAATCTGCTCGAAAATCCATAGAGTCTGGGAAAAAACCAGCGGGTCGTCCGCAAATTCCAGAGAAGTGCCGCAAGTGTGCGATGTTGACGATGCTCCAGGTTCACGCGCTACATGGAGTAGAGGGAACTGAGGAGCGGTGTTATGACCCGTCGGTGTGTCGATCGCGCCGCTCTCATGCCCGCAAGTCCGAGCAAAATAACTACAATCGACGAATTCAACATAAACAGAAAAAACGGCAAAGCCAACTCTCGAACTCGGCAATGGCGCTGCTCGGTGATGCAGTTGTTTCGTTTCCTGAAGCGTCCAACCTGCCGCAATCAATTCACCCGCCACTGTCTGCCCCCTTGCCGAGTGCAGTCGCTCAACGCTATTACGCGATTTTGCTGCTGTATCGAGAGCCAAGATATCGCGGTCGCGTTCATGCGATTCGTGCCCAGGTGTGGCAGGGTTCGGACTTGATCAATGAGATTGAAGGGGAACACTGTATCGGTATGACTCCAGGCGATGTGATTCACTATGTCGAAGCGATGCTGGCGTTGCTGAAAGAGGTCTATGATATTCCGTATTTTGCAGACATTGAGCAATTAGACCCCGATTACTGTCCGATTCGTCCTTGTCCCCGTCATTCGGCTCGCTTTGTGCAGCTTCAGGTATGAAAGATGCGCTTGCGGCAACGAGTTGGGAGACGATCAATCTCAAAGCGGTATGGAAATCGCTCGATCAGCCGATCGCACAACTGGAGACTCCACAGCAGATTCAGGTGGTAGGAAGGACGATCGAACATTTGGTCGAGTTGTTTGTGGCTTCGTCGGAACAGAGGTTTGAGGAACTGGATGCGACGCTGACGCAGGACGGTCCGCAGATGACGATCGAACAGTTTCTGCCCTATGTGCGTCAAGGCATGGAAATCGATTTTTCTCAGTTTGTCGGGGGGTTCGATCGAGAAACAGAACGCGGACCATATGTACCGAGAAAGTTTGAATCAGAAAATCTAGAAGACGACCGAACGATCGCGGCAGTCGTTGATCCTGCGACACTTGCTGATGCGGTGGAGGGGTTAGAAGCAGGAGCGGTGATTGACCTTGAGGCAGCACTTGAACTCGCGCACGTCGAGGACGTAGAAGCTTGGGCAAAGGCGATTTCAGCTTACTTTGAGGCGGCTGAGGTAGAGATAGTTTCTTTACAGACATTGCGGCAATCGGTTCATTTACCTTGGATTGAGATGTGGTTAGGGCTGTTACTTGGTGGCTATCGATTAGAACGACAAGGAACAGACTTTTACAGTGGAGACATCTGGGTACGAAACCGACCTCCAGTTTCCGTAGAACCGACTGTTGAAGAAAATGAACGATAGGATCGATATAACTCCGGATCTCAATCTATCTTGATGTCATCGGATGAAATGCTCACGGGACAATGGTTATAGCCCTGATGAACAGAATCGTTCTGAAATCTTGGACTTCTGAAACTGCCTTAAAATAAGGGTTTCAAAAACGACAGATCTATATCGCGGTCTGTTTTGATCTCTACAGTCAGGCACAATTCAAATTGCTAACTTGTTACGTAACCTGAGTTCGGGTTAAGCTGGGAGCAACAGATTGTGGTCGAGTGCAATCGATGGTTTCTTTGGCTGATGGCAATGGGCAATCAAACCGCCGAGAATATTGACAAAGCAAGGAACTTCCGAGCTTTTGGTGATCTTGCATCATCAGCCGAACTACGACTGATGAATAGAGCGATCTAAGCCGCTAAGACAAACCGCTTGTTGAGTAACGGTAATCCTGCTCGTCCATACATCTGTCTCTTGAGCAACTTCAGACGATTGTTTAACCCCTCTACAACGCCATTGCTGATACTCAAAGTCATGCTTGCTTTTACTGCATCATAGTCATCTAGCAACCCTTCTGCAAATGTCTGCAACGGCTTCAACGAGCTTTTGAGAACGTCGCTGAGCCAAGCATCAAATGCTCCTGCTTTTCGTTGACGAATGAGTTCCAAGAATTCATCAGCAAACTCAATCGCGATTGCCAGATCAGGATGCTGTGTTGTGAGCTTTTCGACCCAGGCTTGATCTTCTGAATCTCGATTCTCTGGGCGTGTGACAACCAGATAGCTCGCACGTCGAGCCGTCAAAGGAGGAGATTGCAGATCGCAGACTTGAACTACTGAACGCTGAGTAGAACCTCTGGCTTTGGCAGGTAAACCTTGAGCAGTTCGCAACGCAGTGATATAGCGACTCACGGTCCGAAGACTCCCTGTATAGCCTTGTTGTTGCAGTCGGCTCATGAGCACTTGGGGCTGACGCATTCCATCGTTCCACCACGCGATGAATCGTGCTTTGTAGGGGTCGAGAACGCTTTTGCCAAAGGTTTGACGGCGCGGTTGAATCGCTGGCAAGTCAGGCAATTGCTCATAGCGCTGGACGGTTCTCCGACTCACGCCCACTGCTTGAGCAATCGCAGCTTTTGAACAGCCTTGTTCAGATAAGCGTTTGACCTGCTGCTGTTGGTCAATCCGGCGTTGATGTTTGGCTTGAAATTTAGCTTGCTCTGCGACCGTTGCGGTTGGTTGCGCTCGTACCATTGCAACTTCAGGGGCAATCGTTGTCGGGCGATGTTGCTGTTCCATCGCTTTCAACTCAGCCTGATAGCTTCTGAACACCTTCTCCAAGGTTTCTCTCAGGTTCTGCACCAGGTGAAATCGGTCTGCCACTTGCACTGCATTCGGCGCGCCTTGATTCATTCCACTGCGGTAGACCTTGGAACGGTCGCGCGACAGCACTTCGACTCCCGGATGTTGCTCTAACCACGCGGCTAATGTTTCGGCTTTGCGGTCTGCAAGGAGCGCAATGGGTCGATGCCGTTCCAGGTCAACCAGAATGGTTCCGTACTCTCGTCCTCGCCGAAACGCAAAGTCATCCACCCCTAAATGCTTCGGTACCTCAATCGCAGGTAGGGTGAGTTGTTGGAGATAGTTCAATAAACTACTACCACTGACTTTATAACCAAGGTGCTGTACAAGTTGTGAGCCAGCAGCACCGCCCAACGCTAAACTGATGTGCTGCAACTGTTGCATGAAGCGCAACGTCTTTCTTGCCCAAGGGGCTGCTACTTCTGGAAGCCGCTCCGTAAAGATTCGGCGTAGACAGGCAGTATTGGGACAGAAGAATTTCCGTACTTTGAGCTGAAGTGTCAGGCGATATTGTGCTACCGACACGTCTTCCAAGGTGCGCTGATAACGGCTATGCACTCTTCGGCTAGATTGACTGCAAACGGGGCATTGAGCCGCCCTTTGAGTCGGGGCGACAATTGCCTTCAGGTGGTGATCAGAATGCTCTAGCTGCCAGTGTTCGAGGCGAAGTTTTTGAGAATCAGGCAGAAAATGTTCGAGGAGTTTGTGAAACTCTAGAATCCTGAAGGAGCGGATAGTTCCAGTATGACGCAAGATCACCAAAAGCTCGGAAGTTCCCAAAGCAATTGACTGGAGAACGATGGCGCGAATGCTCGATCTGCGAGATGTTTTTTAACTGGTCGATAATTGTTTCGATAATGGAACGCTTGCGAAGCATCAAACGGTCGTTGAGTGACATCAATCGTTGTTTCATGTTGCGTTTGAGCTGGGTGACAAGTTGAATGCCTGCGGTTTTGAGCAGTTGTTTGGCGAGCTTTTGCGACACATAGCCTTTGTCAGCAAAGACTTTACCGAACAACTGCTGCAACAGTTGCGGCACAGGCTTGCGGTCATCGGTGTTCCCCGGAGTCAGCATGATGTTGAGCAATTCGCCACGGTCATTCACGACCAGATGTAACTTGAAGCCGAAAAACCAATCGACCGAGGTTCTGCCCCGCTCGGCAATGTTCTCAAACACTTTGTTGCGCTTAATCCGACGGTTGTGGCAGACGCTCAACGCCGTGGAGTCCATGAAACTGATGCCACTACACTTGCCGAAACATGAGCGCAGGTAGGCACACATTGGCACTAACGTTTCTGGCACCCCTTCGATGAAGCGTTGGTAGCTGACGAGTCCGGGAAACGCATCTGCCCATTCGGTCTGGACTTTCTCTTGATAGTAGGTTTTGAAATTGCGGTAACACGACTGATGAAACGCTATCAAAATCGTCATGATTTCGCTCAAGCTCAAGCCGCGAGGTCGATTGTGTGTCTGGAGTCCACTGCTGAGAAGTTGCTGTTTCCAACGGGGTTCAAAGCGTTTGCAGAAATCATCGACCGAGCAGAACAGGTCTTCTAGACTAAACATGAGGGCAAACTAGGCGTGATTTTTAGCAATTTCAGCCTATCGGGTTTGCCCCTTGTATCTTAGAGGAGTGGCAGACCGCTGCCCCTTAGGTTTCTCAAAACCGTAAGAAAGCTTGGGTCGTCACACGCCTCGAAGTGCTGAGAACTCGTAAAATCGCCTGGACTTCTAAGTCCGCATGGAGCAAGGAAGAGCGCAGCCTTCGACCGAATCTTAATCACTGGAGGTCAGAGTGTCATGGATCAGCAATCGCAATGGGTTGGCATCGATGTCAGTAAAGCAAACCTAGACGTTTATCTTCGACCCAGTGGTCAGCAGTTTCAAGTCCAGAATCAAACCAGTGGAATCATTGAATTAATCGAGCAACTTCAGTCATTCAAAATCCAGCAAGTGATTCTGGAAGCGACTGGAGGACTTGAACTTGAGGTTGCTCAAGCACTGCAAGCACAGGGCTTTGCCATTGCTATCATCAATCCTCGACAAGCACGGGACTTTGCTAAAGCCAGTGGCAAGTTGGCAAAAACAGACCGGATTGATGCGGCTGTGTTAGCTCACTTTGGGGAAGCGATGCAACCTGCCGTCACTATTTTAGCCACTGCCAACGAACAAGCCCTACAAGAAGCAGTCACTCGCCGTCGTCAACTGGTCGAGATGTTAACGGCTGAGAAGAACCGTCAGAGTAGTCTGCGCGGTAAGATGCGGCAGGATGTGGATGAGCATGTGGAATGGTTAGAGAAACGCATTCGGCAACTCGATGATGAAATTGGGCAACTCAGTCAAGCTCATGAACAATGGCAATCGCGCCTAACTCTACTGACTAGTGTGCCAGGGATTGGCAAGGTGATTGCAACAACGCTTATCGCTGCTTTACCTGAACTGGGAAAAGTCAGTGATAAACGCATTAGCGCGTTGGTTGGCGTTGCTCCGCTCAACCGAGATAGCGGCAAATACCGGGGGACTCGCACCATTTGGGGTGGACGAGCTAATGTTCGTGCGGTCTTGTACATGGGAGCACTCGTTGCAGTACAACATAACCCAGTTTTGCAAGCCTTTTACACTCGCCTGGTGTCCCAGGGTAAAGCCAAGAAGGCAGCTTTAACGGCTTGTATGCACAAGTTGTTACGGATTCTCAATGCCATGATTCGAGATGGCAAACCTTGGCAGCTTCCTCCTTTAGCCACTGAGGAAAATTAACGGTTGATCTGTTTTTAACGATGTGTGATTCGATCTGTTTGAGTAAGACTCTAACAATGATTTAGGGTTGGATCGTGGTGCTGAATTCTTGTCTGCGACGAGATGCCTGTTGATTGGGTAATCGCATAACAGGCTTGACAGTTAAGATAATCGCTTTCTTGTCTCAGTCCTTATCCCGAACTCAGGTTTCGTATCTCAAGACATCCAGCTTACCGTTCTTATTTGCCTACTTCTGAGATCAAGAAACGTTTCTAGGATTTTCTAGCCATTGCTACAAAGGCTCTCTAAAATGATACCGACACCAGAAATCAGCGATATCTTTGACCATTGGTGCAGAATCTGGAATGAGAGAATTGGGATATCTTGAGTTATACCGTTCAGCGTAAGTTCTGGCAATGTGATAGCCCCAGTGAGACGATTCTTTAGGTTGTAAAATACCAAGCAACGCCTGCTCAATTAACAAAATGTCCTTGCTATGAATGATTCTTACTACACCGTAAGCTTGATTCTCGTACTGATTATTCACAAGCCGTGCGCTCGATAGCACTGTCCACAGACGACTTTCTTGTTCTTTAATTGGCCCTACTAAATAATCCTCCATTTGAAGTACTGCTTCATCTATAAGCTTGCTGTAATTTAGCCAATCGCTAGGTTCGATATGATTGGGTTTTGTCTTGTCCTGCATCTTCGCTTGAGTGAGTTTGGCAAGGTAAAAGCAAAACTGCGCTGCTGCTTGTGGATCGGCGCAAAGGCTCTTCAAGCTTGTTAAGCGAGTAATGTTGAAATCCTTGCCCTGTTTAAGGTCTTGAGCAATCTGCACGAGCGTCAAAATCTTTTTTGATATTGCTGAAGCAGCCATATTTCTAATCTCCAGATGTAATCGGATACAAACTAGCTCTCATCTATCTCAGCAGCCTCTTTCACACCAAGTCCCGCTGTTGCAATAGCGCTACTAACTTACGTTTGCGTGTGTGTGTTTGAAGCAGATCAGTACGATAGCGTTTCCATTCTTCAGATCGCCCTAGCTGAAGATAGGCAGCACGAACTCTTCGGAGCCAATTGATCGCATAGAAGTAATACTGCGCTTTGCCCTCGTTCATGATTGACTCAGCACGATCGCGAGCATTTTGAATCACCCACTCTGGCCGATGAGCAATTGCAGCATCCATGACCGGATGAATGATATCAGACTGGTAAGAACTGAGTCGATCAACTGATGCGATCGCATCGTCGATCAATCCTTCTTCTAAAAGAATCGCTGTTTTTTGCCTTACATGAACATTGGAAGAATCTTGTCGTAATGTGGAGAGTAAGTCTTGTCGCAGAGTATCCCATTGATTACCTGATAGTTCTCGCAGCTTCAAGTAGTCTGACAAAGATGGATGAATTTCAAATGCTGCTAATCGCGTCTGGAGTGCGGCTGAGTCATTCATCCCTTCTGCAAGTTCACTCGCCCAAACTGCCAATTGATGTTTACGCTCTCCTTCGAGGTTTAGACCTTGCATCGCGATTTCAAGCGCCTGCTCAAACTCTCCTCGTTCTCGTAAAGCCTGCGCTAGTGCCCAGGCTTCTCCTAGTGTACTCATTTGTTGTTGAGCCTCAGAGATCGCTTCTTCAGTTCGCCCCAGTTTTACGAGCATCTGCAAATAGCAATCCGTTTGACCTTCTGCCTCCGCAAAGTAAAGATACTCTTGATATCGCTCCTGCCGTTCTAGAATTCTGAGCCGAATTAGAGCAAGATCATCTGCAAAATCGGGGGCTTCATCTTCCCAAGCTCAGTGATCTCACCTTGCAGCACTCGTTGCAGCGGTGGATAGTTCCATTCTTGAGCTGAAGCCATCAGGCTCATAGCAAACCCATTGTCTATGCCGTAGTCATCGACTTCTGAACGCCATGCTTCTAGCTCTTCTTGCCATTTTTTACGATCCGATTGAAATAATTCAGCGCTCAGAATTGCCTCGGTCAATGGGGCATTCAATTCCTCAAAAAATTCGCCGCTTTCACCGCTAGAACCATCTAAATTCATCCAATCCTGCACGTAGGCACGAACGATAGCGCCCAGAATACCCAGCGCGTTATTTCCATCGCCTCGTTCGAGAAATGCGTTCGCTTTTTGCAGAATTTCTCGAATTTCATTTAAGGCAGGGGTATCGTTCCATTGCCCAGCAGAGCGATCGATAATTCGTTCGACCTGTTGTTCAATCGGTTTTGGATCAATGGAAGTCCGCCGAGCAGGTTGAGATAACTTCAGGTTTGGGGAAGTGAGTTGAATAATCTGCGCTTCGATCGTATCAATCCAATCTGGGTAGACTTGAGCGAGATTTTGCACAATCATTTGCAATTGTTCGCGGGTCAAAGAAGCTAACTGATGAGCAAGATCAGATCGCTGCGTTAATTGATTGGCTGATAAAGACAATCAATTAACGTTGCTACAATATGCTTGCACCATCCCTCATAATCATAAAGACAACTGCAACTGGCACTCTTAATCCCGCCTGAGTCAACCCAAATTCTAATTCGGTAGGGGGCTGCTTCAGTTCCTTCAACCTGAGCCCAGAGAACATTGCCTCGCTGAATTAATGAAGAAACTGCTCCTGCGCGACAATAGTGCTGCCCTCGCTCAAAGGAGCGACCCGTAGTGTGACGACGAATCATTGCTTCGCTCAAATTTGGGATCACAACTCCACCTCTAATCGATTTCGGTGAGCCTTTTCATTCTGATGCTCGATCGAGAGCAAGTCAAACTAGAGATGAGTTTCTACCGACTGAAAGAGGGAAAGTACAAAGTGATGGCTTCAAGACGAACCAGAGAAGTGACTGATTAACACTGTGAGATCCCTGTGAAATTTGTCCATATCAGATTCCTGTGTTCCATTCTTGCTCGGTTTGAAGACGATCCTGCTCCTCACGCAACCATTGCTTAAGCTGTTCTTCAGAGGGTAAAGCAACAAGATAGCGTGACACAAATAATTGACTATCCATTCCCGCTGTTGCATAATGCACCTCCTCTGCGTCCTTTTCTGAACACAGCAGAATTCCAACGGGTGGATTTTCATCAGGGAAAGCCACTTCTTGTTTGAGGTAGTTCAGATACAGATTCATTTGTCCAGCATAACCGGGCTGGAACTCGCCGAGTTTGAGATCGATCGCAACTAAGCACCGCAATCGTCGATGGTAGAATAGCAAGTCTAGGAAATAATGGCGATTGGCAACCGTGACTCGAAATTGCCGCTCAACAAAGCAAAAATCGCGCCCTAACTCGTGGAGAAACTGCTGTAAGTGATCGATTAGAGCTTGCTCTAAATCGGATTCATTATAAGCCGCACGTTCTTTGAGTCCTAAAAATTCTAAGACATAGGGATCTCGCAAAATTGTTGAGGGGCTATCAATTAAGCGTCCTTCTTCGGTCAATGCCATGACCGCAGCTTTATCTTTAGAGAGTCCAATGCGCTCGTACAGCATACTGCTGATCTGACGCTTCAATTCGCGAAGCGACCAGCCACTTTTCAAACATTCCAATTCATAAAATGCTCGCTTTAGCGGATCATCAATGCGGCAAAGCTCCATTAGGTGTGACCAGGCAACAGTCCGAAACAACCGAGCATAGTAGGCTTCATCCTGCCAAGGAAGAGCATTCATTTCAGGAATGCGGGCTTCAAGCGAAGGAAATTCAAATGCAGAAGTTTCAGAGAGATCAGCGAGTTGATTCAGTAAAGAGGAATGTTCCTCTGTTTCTGTGAAAAGGTCAGACGGTGTTTGGCTTTTTGCAGCCGCTTGTAGAAGTGGGCGGAAAAGGTCAGACAGTGTTTGGCTTTTTGCAGCGATCGGGTAAGCTAGCGCGAATCGACGAGCATATTTTAGATTACTCAATGAAAGTCCTTCGCATTTCCGGTCCGCCAGATCTTTGGCAATTTTTTTCAGAAGCGACTCCCCATAAGTGGCTCGGTCTTCGCCATTCTGTTCATACTCAATTAGATAAGCTCCAATTAACCAGTTGCGAAGCGTAAGAGCTTGGTTCACAGCTCGAACGAGTGCTGCCTGAGTTGAACCATTAATGGAACCGATGTTGTTTAAGAGGCGATCGTAATTCACACTGCTCCTAAATTATGCTGACACTGGTTTATAGAATCGAGGCGGCTGAAGTATTCAAACGCTTCCTAGTCTAAAGTTAAATTGCTTGCCGCTAGACAGTTTCAATTTCTAAATCCCCAAAGACTGCTAATTCGCTTCAGAAACCAACGTTCTTAAATCTGCCAACAGTTTTTCTAGACGCTTCTGCTTTTTGGGATCGTCCCAAACTTTTGAACGATGAGCTAGGCGCAAAACATCTTTAATCTGTCCCTTCAGTGATGGAGGCTTCTTCTCTAGCTCCACATCCAGCATTTTGAGGTTGGAAATTTTTTCTTTAATTTGTGCTAGAGATAGTTCTTGCACGATCGCTTCTTCTAAAACCTGACTTCGTTGCGCTTCGTCTTTAATTCGAGAAACAGCCTGAGCTTTGGTATAAGCAATCTTTCCGCTTCGCAGTGCCTCAAGTACGTCAGGCGGCAGATTGAGCAGCGGTAGCCGAGTGGTCGCAAATGATTCCCATGAAATCGTAGCCAACTCGCTAAAAACAGTCTGAACCGCCTCAGCCTCCAGACTAATCAAAACGTTTTGATTAGAATTACCGATCACTTCATTTCGCATCCGGTAAAGCAAAGCCGGAACATCGATCGCGTTGATCTTCAGCCTCAGTCCTAACAACTGCAAAATACCCTCTGTCTCTTCGACCGGGTTAAGATCTTCACGCTGCAAATTTTCAACTAACGCAAGCTGTAAAGACTCCTCATCGCTCAGTTCTCGAATAGTTACAGGTACAGTATCAAGTTCTGCGGCTTTTGCAGCTCTAAAGCGACGTTCTCCAGCAACCAGTTCATACATCCCAGCTTTAGCTACAGGACGCACTAATAAAGGCTCAAGAATTCCATGCTGGCGGATCGATTCTGTTAGCTGTTGAAGCTTATGCGGATCGAAGTAGCGACGGGGTTGGTTTGCAGGAAGTTGAATCGCGTGAATCGAAATGTTCTGACTGCCAGATTCTACCTCGGTCTCGAATTGCCATTCGTCCTTCAAGCTATTTCGTCTTGCCATATCGGATCGCCTCCTTGAAAAGAGCATCGTAATCTTTTGCTGCTGAACTTGCTGCCTCTCCAGGCATCGAAAACACGGTTGCTGCCTGACCTGGAGCATCAGCGATCGCTTGACGCTGATAAACCATCGATTCCAATAGGGTAAAACCTTGAGTTTGACTGAGTGCCTCGCGTGCTTCCCTGAGCAACACCGTTCCTCGTGAAGCGCGACTCAGGAACATTGCTGCTTTAGGTGTACCGCCTCGAATCTTTTGTGCCTGATTCACTAAGCGAACAATGTCTTTCGCAGAAAGCAAGTCTAGGTTAGAGGGCTGCACCGGAACGATCGCAAGATCAACGCTCAGCAGCACTGATTTAGCTGGCTCCCCCAAGACCGAGGGAGAATCTACAACGACGGAGTCATATTCCTCTGCAAGTTTGCCGATCTGATCAAATAAATCATCAGGATCGTTGATTACAACAGAGGGCATCTTTAATTTATCGAGCCATTGACTAGAACTCATCTGCCCATCCGAATCGACCAAAATAACACGCTGCTTTTGACGCGATAGCCAGTATGCAAGATGTACAGCGGTCGTTGATTTTCCACAGCCGCCTTTTCTATTGAGAATTCCAATGAGCATCGCTCTTATCCGTTAGCCTTAAGATGTTGATGATGCAATCGCAGACTTCATGCTCGATCAATCTCAACATCATAATCGCATCTGTGATTCTTAAATCAGCAAATTAATACGAAAAATAGTTTCTACGGCTATGCCGATGCAAGTTTGCGCGAAGGGTTGGAAGTCGGAATGAGCCAATCCCCCGTATTGGGATCAAATTGCTCGTAGCTAATTGCCTTCAGTTCCTCGATCGTATAAGGATGCTGAGTGATGGGATGCTGCACGTAGCCAACGGCAACGATCGCTTCAAGTAGCAAAGGGCGAGGTGAACGCTGCCCATTTTCCAGCCCAGAGATTGTGCCCTTGGAAACGTGATAGTTTACAAACTCTCCTGTTTCAGAGCGATAGACCACTTGGGTACAAAGAATCGTTACCAAGTCATCGATCGACCAATCGCGGGATAGTCGCGCTGCCTTTAGAACTTTGCCTAGCGTTTTTCGTCCGGCATCGGTGGGCACATCAAGAATGAACATAGTCAAACTTCAAGTCAGCTACTTGCATCAAATTCAAAGTAGCACAAAGACACAGCTTAGAGTGGCAAAATCTAGCCCAAAATCAAGTACAATAATGATACAGAATTGTTCAACCAATTGAACAAAACTTACGAGGAAGAAATATAGCTCGTATGCTCAACATCGTAGAAGAAAATCCATCCCCCGTTCCGACAGCGACAAGCGATCGACTTCAAGCCTTAGCAGAAGATATTCGATCACGGTTGAAGCGGATGGCATCTGATATTTATTGGATTGGTCGCAACCTACTAGAAGCCAAAGAGCTATTCGGATGGGGACAGAACGAAGCGTTCTTGAATTGGGCACAAGAGCAATCTGGCATTCAAAAGACGTTGGTGTACAACTTTATCAACGTGGCGAAGGCGTTTCCAAATTTCCAAGACCTCGGAAACTTTGAAGTTGTTGTGACCGCCCTTTACTTTATTGCGAGACCTTCGATTCCAGAGGCGGCGCGAACAGAATTTATCGCGCGATCGCAAGCCGGGGAGATTATTTCACTTCCGACCGCAAAAGCGATCGTCAATCAGTATAAAGGGATTAGTGATCAGCAATTTGAACGTGTTCGATCGCGTGTTCAGTTCTGGGGCGAGTTAGAGATGATTTCAGACCAGCCTCGTAAACTTGTCTTGACTGACGCGACGGGTAAAGTTTTCTCGTTTCGGACTTATGCAGAACTCGATAAAGCATTTGAAGCTTGGCAGCAAACCGTTTTTGAAGCTTCTTTAACAAGAGTTCGAGGATTAGTTGCACCTCATTGGTTAGTTCGAGCCGCACCGATTCCGAAGCAGCCTTTCCGACTTGAAATTGAGTGCATTATTCCAGGCTCCCACAAAACGCTCTTTGCTCGTAATCCCTTATCGCTAGAGAATTGGTGGCGTGAAGAAGGCAAATCTCTGAGCGATCGCTTCACTACAAACCTCCCTCAGTTAGAAGGTGCTGAAACAACCGTCAAAGAAATTGTCCAAACGACCTGCTTGAACTGTAGCTGGCATGAAATAGATAACCCAGCTACCGGAGAAGATGAGTTTTGGTGCGGCTTCTACCGTTCTGCGTTTGAACTAGAACAAACTGACACAAAACCGAACGAGTGCCGCAAGTGGAGACCGATTCACGCGCTATCGCATTCAGCGACTCAGCCACTATTGAAACAGTCGGAGATTAATAGACAAACGCGATCGCGTTTAGAAAAAGCCTTTAGCAGCGTCACCACTTCTCTTAGCCCTTCAGAAACTACAGCGCAGCCCGTCCAAACTGCTTTACAAACAATTCTGCAAGAACTTCAGTTCTTATCGGGTGAAGAACTCGATCAAGTTGAGCAGGAAATTCAGCAGCGGAGACAAGCTCTAGGATTGTGACTACAATCAGTCTGGGTGGAATGTTGCGTTTTCCGATGCTGTACCATTTGCTCATAGCCGTGACTTACTGCAATGACCCATAGTTCTTCCATCATTGACCGACAGACGCTTCTTGCTTCTATCCCAGACGAATGGGAACGCAAGTTTAAGGAAGAACTTGCGCGATCGCCCATTCTCAGGCTTGTAGCAATTCAAGTCTCTCAACAACTCATCGAAGCGTATCGGTATCGCTTAGAAGTGGGTCTCAGTGCGGGTGAAATCGAGGCAAGGAAGCTACCGTCTCCCTATTTTGAGATCAAAAAAGGAAAAGATGGAAAACCGATCGTGCTATTGACTCGTAGTGGAGAGGCACTTCATAAGCCCTCAGCCGCTACAGAAGAGCAGGTCGAGAAGATGTTCAAGATGCTGAACTTTTGGGAGGCTTCGGCATCTTATATGTGGTTCGATCTGACGAAGCTGGCGTTTACCGAGATGGAAACGGACATCGGACAATTGGCATTAGACGCGATGAATCCAGAGGAGCGGTTAACGACACTCTATCGATACATCTTTGATGAGGCTTCTGACACGCTCAAGTCGAACTTTTCCACAGTTCTTCAGGTTTACATTGATCAAGCGGTTCAATTTATTCTGACCAAATATGACCTTCCCAACAAATCTCTCAAGGAACTGGAATGGCTGGCTGGGTTAGGACAGAAAACAATCCCAAAGGCTCCATCTACCAGTCCGGATATCTTTGCAAACGGCATTACAGGGAATTTTGCAACTTGCAAGCTGCTTTGGGAAAGCGTCAACATTCTCACTCAAAGAACCGATCTACTTTGGCAACCTGATGACGAGGGAAAACTTGCCTACACCAGCGCTTTCAAGGATGGTCGAGGACGACTGATTTTTTGGGTTACAGATAATCCAGAAGAGCAATACCCCGAAACGCTTGCAGGAGAGGCAGCTTTAGCCGTGATCGAAACGTTCGACATTCGAGCCGCCTGTATGCACTTAATTTACGCGGCTCATGTCACCACGCTCGATCGACCTTGGGAAGAAGAGTTTGTGATCGATGATGTCCAAATCGCATCTTATCTTGGATTAGATAAACGAAAAGACCTGACAAAAGAGAAGCGATTAAAACTAATCGAGCGGATTTCAGAACAGCCAGCGCAGATTTTGACGTTTCTTCATTGGCCGCAGCAAGGCAGCGTCGAAAGCTTCTACGTGGAGAAAAGCCGATTGTGGGAAGTGGCGATCGGCTATCACGGGCAGCGTGATCTGTTCGGAGATATCAAATGTACGGGGCTAACGATCCGGTGTCGCGCTGGAATGTGGGCAAAATACTTCCTGAATAAGCGTGGCTCTGAAGAAGGAAATGCTTTTTACCAATATGGAGTGTTATCGAAGACTCTGCTGCAAACGATTACAAGAGTTTGGCAACACAGTGAGGGAGCGGCTCGAATGTTGGCGTGGCTTTCCTTCAAAACCAGGGTGAGTACAAATCAAGTGATGCTCACTTCGACCCTGATGGAGGTTGCCTACGGAGAGGAAAAGGTAACTGCGGCGCAGCGCGATCGCGATTTACGCAGCGAACTTGCTAAGACTTGGGACAACGATCTGCGAATTCTGACTGAAGCTGGAATGACGATCGAGTTCGACCCAGTGACCTATCCATGCGAGATTCAACCGGATTGGAAAGAAGGCGGACGAGGAAGCAACAAGCGTCCGAAAGGATTTTGGGAAATGCTGCGAAACAGCCGGCTTCAAATTCATCCCCCGAAAGAAATCGCTGAAGGAATCGCAAAGCTACAGCGTAAAAAGAAAACGATCGAAACCACAAGCAATCCTCGCACTCTAAAGCCCGGTAAACAAAATACGATTTTGACCGGAGAACAGATCAAAGCTGCCAGAGAAGGAAAAGGTTGGAACCAGGAAGAGCTAGGTAAACAATTAGGCAGAACCAAAATGTGGGTCAGTTTAATCGAGCGAGGCAAACGTAGTATCAAACCAGAGGATGCAACCCAGCTCCGAAGGGTTTTAGAGATGAATTAATCGATTCATCCGGTGGTGAGTAAACAGTAAACAGCGAGTAAACAGTAAACAGTAAACACAGCTTGGTAAAAAATAGAAATTGTTTACTCAGCTAAAGATTCGATGACATAAAGCTTTCAGCCTGTAAACACTCTCCCGGACGTGGGGGATAAAGTCCCGACCCCAGGGGGCAAAAAGTCCCGGACGTAGGGGGTAAACTATCCGACCCCAGGAGATCAAAAGCCCGAACGTGGGGGGTAAAAAACCCGAACGTGGGGGACAAAAATATTTTTTAAGTGCTTGAAATGCTGATGATATCAAGCTTTCAAATTTAGTAAACAACCCTAATGATCTTAATTAGATCAATCGCCCCATATTGAATCGAGACATTTAAGCCGTGCTGTAGGATCACACAAATTCATTACAGTCGCAAATTATGTCAGAAGTATTGAGCTTCTTAGAAGCTGATGCACTCCTCGATCGAATGGGTGCATCATGAAGCAACCTTCCCTTTCCTTTCGCTCTGTCCGTGAATGGGACGACAACTTTCTTGCCCTTTTTCCTCATCGCTACGACTATATTTGGGCAGAACATCCGGCTCCTGATGCAAAAGTCGAATGGCAGACTGAAACTCGCCATTTCCTGTCAGACCGCATGATTCATCAAGGCGGATTACTCTACGGGGTTCGATTTGGCGCAGAAACCTGTTACTGTCTCCTTGATATTGATGCGGGCAGTCTTTATCACCCGAATCATGATCCCTTCGCGATCAGTCGTATTGTTTCGGCACTAGAACCACTGGGACTCGTCAGCTATTTAGCCTGCACTTCTAGTTACAGCGGCGGATTACATTTGTACTTTCCCTTCTCTAAAGCGCATAGCTCTTGGCAATTAGCAATCGCCGTTGCCACCCTGCTCGAAAACGCTGGCTTCAAACTCGTCCCTGGACAACTCGAAGCTTTTCCTAATCCTAAGCCTTACAGCACAGAAGGAACATTCAGCTTATTCAATGCTCATCGCCTCCCGCTACAAACTGGCTCTTATCTGCTCAATTCAGATTTAGAACCGATTTGGAGTACACAACAGGTTTTTGTCGAGCAATGGCAGCTCACTCAAGAACGCAATGATTTAGATGCCAAACTCATTAAGCAAATTCTTAAACAGGCAAAGCGTAAATTCTTTCGCATCTCTGGCAAAGCAGACAAGTTTATCAATGACCTCAATGCAGAGATTGAATTGGGTTGGACAGGTCGGGGACAAACCAATCGACTGCTCGGACGAATTACCATGCGATCGTACATCTTCCATCACGTCTTATCCGGTGGACAGCCACTTTCGGGTGCAGCACTGATTGAAGACATTGTAGAAACCGCGAAAGCACTTCCGGGGGTATTGTCAACTTAACCAGTGTCAATCAAAATTAGGCACAATAATTCCTCGATCGTCAGCATCGCTCAATTTTACGCAGCAGAGTTGAGACAAGCGACTTCTCGCCAATCCTCGAAGCGTTGGCACAGTTGTTCTCGATATCGTTTCGCACTCAGTTGATGTTGCTTGGGGTGAAAATGTCCTCGAATCGGGTCAAAAGCAGAGAGAAATCGTTGTGCCTGCCCTGGGGATTTAAATCGTCGCATTCGTCGTTCTCGTGTTCTTGTCGGTTGGTGCGAGTTCTCCGCGCGATTGTTCAGTCCCTTGTGCGCTCGATGTTCTACGTTCTTCATCACTCGCTTCTTGGCTGCTTCGTAACTTTTGAGTTTATCCGTCACAATCACTCGTGGTACAAAGTTTTGTTTTTTCAGTAGTTTGCGGAAGAACCGCTCTGCTGCTTTTGTATCTCGTTGCCGTTGCAGCAAAACATCCAGCACATTTCCTTCTGAATCGACTGCTCGCCACAAGTAGTATTGTTGCTTTTTAATCGTGACCACGACTTCATCTAAATGCCATTTGTCCGTGATGTATGAGCGGTTGCGACGAAGCTGGTTCGCGTATTGCTGCCCGAATTTCTGACACCATTCCCGTATCGTTTCGTAAGTCACTTCAATGCCGCGATAGAGCATCATTTTCTCGATATCCCGGTAGCTCAAGGGAAAGGTGTAGTACAGCCAAACACAATGACTAATAATTTCGCCGGGGAATCGATGTCGGGAATACATGAGCAGGAAGTTGCGATCAGGGTTGAACCAGTACGATTATTCTACAGTCCGGTTAACTTGACAATACCTCTGGTTAACACTGAAACTCACGCCCAACGGGTACAGGGCGACATCCAACCGAGTTTGCGAGATATCAATGCCAATCCACTGTTGTTGTGTTTCCATAGCCGCTATGCTCAAAGTAGGGGTTCGCAGTACGAGCATCGTCCTTGCAATTCAATGCGGATTCAATGATCCGGGCGATAGTGCGAGCTTTGACTGCGAGTTGAAACAGGTGGCGACCCATGCTTCGCAACGGTCTTTAAAGACCCAGATAGAATCGGTCTGCCACCTTCCCCAAACATACAAGATAGAAGAGTCTTTCTTCTGCTCGTTTGTCACTAAAAAGTATTTGTGACACAACCCGAATTCCTCACTTCCGTAGTTGGGCATAAACCGATCGCGCAATGGAGGCACCCAGCATTTCTGGATTCGTTGACGCTACCGGATTCACTGTAACGGGCAGATTTGAGATAAAGCCGCCCCCTTGTAGTTCGCTGGGCAATCCTCCCGCAACTAAACGAGATAACTCTGCTTCAACCGCTACTTGGACTTGCGATCGCTGCCCAGGAGAAAGACTCATCTCTTCTAAAATAAGCTGTTCAATTTGAATTTGAATGTTCATGGCTCAAGAACGGCGAGGAATCCGACGAACAAATTCGATCGGTGATAATGCCTCTAGTGCAACTCCATCGACGCTTAATCGGAGTCCGACCGCTACCGTCTCTCCAAACTGCGGCTCATAGGCAATTCTCGGAAAACCCGCTAGAAATGTCATCGCAGCCCCTGCCTGAACGACGAGATGCTCTGAACTCACCGTTTGTTCTTGAGCTAGATCGAAGATTGAGATTTCAGTTAAAGGTTCCTGTTCTTCTCGTTCTAGCCAAACGGCTTCCACCTTTGCAGAGATCGCCGTAGTTCCGTGATTTTTCAACCGAAACTGTCCACGACTTAGCCCAGGATCAGCCACATAGCTGATTGTGACCGTTTCTCCAATCAGACGAGCATTTGAGTAGTCTGCGATCGGCATTTTTCCACGACCTCCCAACATAAAAAATCCCAACGCGAACAGCCCAGCAACTAGAATGGTTCTTCTCATAAACGATGCTTCTCACGGGCAAGTCCAGCCTGTCCGAGGATGGACAACTTCATTGACAAGCGTGATCGGCCCTGGAACTTTTTCACCGACTACCGCAGGTCGAGTGTAAGTACTTCCATTCGGTCGCTGCACAATCACATGTCCGTGCGTTGCCGCCTTGCCAATGATTTCATCTCCCCCGCCCCCTGCTGCAACCGAAGGGTATTCCGAAGCAACGAATGTATCCACTTTCGTGCGATCGGCAAACTCTCGTCCTTCTGCATCTGTAGTTCGCAAGTCAGAGCGTCCCCCCAGGCCCATCGCAATACTGAACTCTTCTCCAATCCGATAAGCATAGGATTCTCTTGCCTGCGTGGTTCGGTGTGTTCTCGGCTGTTCAGCATGAAGGACTTCATGATAAAGCGTTTCAGACATCGCTTCACACGAGGAGTTCAACACGCCAATCTCGCTTCCCGTATTGTAGCCTCCACCAGGGAAGATATCGGGCATCCAAGCCGCCCCATCCCATCGCTCATCTGTCCAGAAAATATTATCAAAGGACTTGAGCGTAATGCGAGTTCTCAGCACATCGATCGTGTGCGGACTCCAAGGACAAAGGACTGAGCGAACGCAGTCTTTACTCCACGGTGCGGCAAGATCGGCGGCTGGAGGCAGGGTGGGAGTTGGGAAGCGGGCATCGAGGACTGCCATTGTCAGTGGTCCAACTTCGCCATCATCTACTAGGGGCGGATTGCGTCTTTGAAAGGTTTTGACTGCCGCTTTCGTCTCTCTACCAAAGTCCCCATCGGCACCAAAGTTAGGAAGACGAATCCCAATGTCGTAGAGAGATTGTTGAATCGCTTGTACGCTTCGTCCGGTACTGCCTTCGCGAATAATCGTTTCGTTGTCGTAAGCTGCTTCTAGATCTAGCAGTTTAGAGAAGCGTGGTGAAGCCAGATCATGCCCGTCGCCTAAGGTTCTCTGAATGTGGGACGGTTGAGATTGCGTTGGCTGTTTGCTTGCTTTTCCCTGCTGAATGACGTGGGTTAATTCGTGCGCGAGGAGATGTTTTCCGGTTGTCGATCGCGGATCATACTGTCCTGTGTTAAAAACAATGTTTTGCCCGATCGTAAAAGCACGCGCGTTGATTCCGTCAGCAACTTCGGCTGCCTGCTCATCGTGATGCACTTTCACCTGTGAGAAGCTATGACCAAATCGAGGTTCAAAGAAATCCCGAACCTCTGCATCTAAGGGTTGCCCTCCAGTTTGTTGAATGCGAGAAATCCGATCTTGTAAATCAGAAGTGAGTTCTGGAGTTCCTTCTGACCCAGATTTCATTTGCAGCATTTCTTCGTCTTCTGGTTTTTTAGGTTGCCGCTGAACTTCGGTTTCGCACTCAGAACAAAGCCGCTGAATAGAAGGCGGCTGAGAAACCTTCATTTGAACTGAGGAGTTAAGCGATCGAGAGGTTCTTGATCCTCTGAAATAAGCCTGTGTACGCATAATCTCGTTCCTGGGGCGATTTTAACGATTTTAACTAGTGCAGGATTGAGTCAGCTTCTGATTCAGACACTATATTTATTTACTCTATTTTGAGAGCAACAAGAGAAGACGACTCTAATTTGACTCAATTTGTAACTTTTTTCTAGCATTGTTTTGTTTGGCTTTGCGACCGCGTATCTTACGATGACTGCATTTGCAAAAAATTGCGCGAACACTCAATCAGCGATTGGAAATTCACCTGGTTCCGATCGCGGCTGAGAAAAATCACAGCGATCGCTCCTGACCATTCAGCTTAAGGCCAATACCAGTCTTGCCGACTCCGAGGAAACTGTCGATAGTCATCTGAGAGAACAATACGAGATGTGATAAAACGAATTAAGCTTAGATCTTGAAACCATTGATTGGGAATACTCCAAAAGCAGACTCTCTCCTCATCTTGATATTCTTGATAAATAGAGTTCGCATCACTTTTCATCTGTTCGTAGCTACTATCATCAACATAGAAAATTTGATACTTAAAGTGCTTTGGTTCTGTTCTCTCAACAATATCAGTCTCATTTGCTTTTTGATTGTCTGGTGTGATGACAAATTCGCCGCGAAAATTGCTGTCCTTAGAGCACAACCAGATCGGTACTTCATGATCCAAGATTAGTTTGTAATCAAAATTAGGGTTCTTACCTTCCTGGAGGCCAAACTCAAAGTATGGCTCCCCAGAACGATAGCCTGTTTTCAACAGCTTTCTCCATTCACCATAAAACCCTTCCTTTTGCCACAGTTCACGAAGTTGATCCATTGTAAGTTTGCTCATCTCATTCCTCCGCAGACCCCAAGATTCTTGCCTTCTCTGCTGCCTTCGTAGTCTCCAGTTCCCCAATAATAGTTGCCTTTTCTTCAGGAGTTAGCGTAGGATCCTGATTGACTAGTTCTATCTCACGATTATAGGCAGTTTCCTCCATCTTCCACATTTCGGCAGGATTTTCAATGTAGTACCGTAAGCCAGGATATCCTTGTGCTTTATCATCTAGAAAATGCTGATATTCATGTTCTAAGGTTCGTAGATCGACCTCTCGATGAACACTCATCGTACCAGGCTCTCCAGGTCTACCGGGACCATAAGTTCCCGTCCAAGGATCACCTGATGATCTCGCTTGTACTTCTACACCATTTCGCTCAAGATCAGCTAAAATCGCCTCAAATCGATCGGGGTGCAAAAGCCGCGCTGGACCTTCATAGCTCGCTCTACTGACACCACTACCTTTGAGTTTGAATCCTCTAGATTTTAGATCAAGTAAAAATTCTGCAATTCTCGCCCTGATTCTTGCTAAAGCAGCCCTTAATACTTCTGCAGCTCTTACTCCCAAGACGACCTCAGCGACTGTGTTCAGCACCTTAGCAAACGGGATTCGTTTGACGAAATTCGCGATCGCAGATGCCAGACGCTGACCTACAAAGGAAAGGAGAATTAATACGAGGGCTACTCCTAGGGCAATTAAGCTATCTGCTAGTTGACCATAATCGCGATGTCTTTCATCTGTGGTTTGTTCTCCAGTCAGCAAGTCGGTCATTACTTTAACTAACGTAATGGTTTCAGCGGCGATAAAAGAAATAAGCAGTACTTCTCCAATGGCTCCAGCCGCCGCAAGACCAGCCCCAGCGCCAGTCAATCCGCCCGCTCCGGCTCCGGCAGATGCGCCTGCTGGAGTTGCGATTCCCAAAGATACTGCGGCGGACAGAATTCCACCAATTACACCGCCCGCAATGCTGCCACCAATTGCCCCTAAAACGACCAGGATAATCGTGACCCAGCCCATTAAAAGTCCTAAAATGTTGTTGATCCGCCGCCAAAGTGCGAGTGGAATATCTAGCAAGTGTAAGAAGTTTGTCCACAAATCATGGAGTGCCCCTAACGGATTTGCAATGATATTTCGAGGAAGGAAGAGACTCTTAACGGCATTTGTGAGGTCTTCTTTCCATAGACCACTGAGTTCGCGTCCGATCGCGGGCCAAGGCCAAATGAGACTCCACAACATCTCTTTGACCATTTTCCAAATGTTGATGGCTTTCCATTTTTCCTTAATAGCACTAGAAAAGCCTCTCCAGATTTCAGAGACTGATGCTGTTCTCCGTAAGAGACGGTAAGAGCTACGAATAGGAGTAACTTGGGTAGGTGGAGATGCAGCTTGCTGTGAAGCTGTATTTCTGATTGATGCTGAAGCCGTTGGTGTCCTGACTTCAGGGGTTATAGTGGGTGCGCTGGCTTCAGGGGTTGTAGTGCTCCCACCGCTATTGCCGCTCTGCTCTTGAAGATTTTGATTGCCGACTTCGATCGATCTAGCTGGCATTTCGGCATCGAGTTTACCTGCGATCGCAGCCACAATAGGAGTCATGGCTGAATCAGGATCTTCGACCGCCTTTTCAACGGCTCGAATAAAGGGTGCATATTTGGCGATTTTGTCGATTAACTTACCGATTGAGAAGTTGCGGAAGCGATCCCAGATCGAGCGAACGCCACTCACAAGACGCTGGACTTGTTGCTGTACCCATTGCTGGAGTCGAGACCATAAGCCTGTGATGCGCTGCCATAGTGCTGTTGCGCGTTGCCGTAGTCCTTGAGCCGCCGTGGTGATGCGCTGCCAAATTTGTTGCAGGAAGGTGCCGACACGATCGCGCAAACTTGACCATTGTTGTTGAATGCTATTCCAGATCCGCTGTCCCCAAGAAAGCAAGCTTTCCACGAGCGATCGCAGTCGGTCTAAAATTCCGCCTAGAACACCTGACATCTGTGAGGCGCGATTTCGGATCGCATCCCAAGCCGAAGCAAGCCGTTGGCGAATGCCTTGAACCACGGACTGCAATCGATTCAACATGTCGCGTGCTCGGTTTGCAAGGTTCGTTAAGATTCCAGTCAATTGAGATTGGAGTCCTGTCCAAAACTGAGCGATGCGCTGAAAAACGGCTTGTCCCATCTGTTGGAGACGTTGCCAAATGCCGCCGATCATTCCGGTTAGTTGTCCCCAGGCGGCTCGAATTCCGTTCACATCAAGGCGCATCACTGCATCCGCCATTGCTCGTGCGGCACCTGTAACGGATGCGATCGCACCTTGCATCTGTTGTTTGATGCCCTCGGTTAAAGTCGTTGCCATTTGGCTGAGGGTAGACCAACCTGTCTGAATGCCAGAGAGCGCAGAAGACACGAAACCACCCAATTCTTCGACGACATTCCCGAACTGATCGCGAATTCCCTCAAATGCGCTCTGTGCCATCTGGCTCAGTCGATCCCACCCAGACCGTAGCCCATCTACAATGCTATTGATGCGACGACGAATTCCGCTCAGTAATCCACTATCCTCCTCTTCTTCCTGACGCTGGATCGTTGGAGGATCAGACGGCAGGGCGGGGGAATTTGGAGCCGACGCAGATAAAGCGGGCAGCGACTGAGTTGCTTCTATTAGCTCAACTTGAGATTCATCAGGCTGCTCGATCTCTGGTGCAATCTCAGGCTGATTTGAAGGAACAGGACTTGCAGTTTGTGGAGCGATCGCACCCGTCTCAGAGCCAGGATTTGCCGCAGATTCAAAGCTGCTTTCTAATGAACTCGGATTAAACTCAGCTATGTTTGCACTCGTCTGATTTTCCTCACTCTGTTCGCTAGTGTATTGTTCAGTTGAGCGAATGGAAGTTTCAATCACGGGGTCTGATGATGGCTCTTGTAGAGGTTGGGTTTCCTCTACTGCTGGTTCTTCAGAAGCTTCAGGCGCTGATGCTGGTCGTTCAACCGTTGAAGAAGATTGGCGCTGAATGGTGCCGCTCTGTTGCACGACATGCGTTAATTCATGCGCTAACAATCGCTTGCCTGTTTCTGATGTGGGATCGTATTTCCCGATTCCAAAGTAAATATCTTGACCGTGGGTGAATGCTTGAGCGTTGAGAGCTTGATTCATCATCAAGGCGTTGCTATCGGTATGAACTCTGACTTGGCTAAAGTCAACCCCCATCCGAGGCTCGAAGTGCGATCGCACTTGATCGGATAGAGGCTGTCCTTGTCCCTTACTCGCTGCTAACTGAGTTTCTAGAGCAGGTGTAACTTCTGGTAGTTGTCCGGGTTCTGCTTGAGTTTGAATCGGTTCTTCTGTATCTTCCTCATGTTCTGGTAAAGGCGCACGTTGAAGTAAGGAAAATTGCAAGCGAGGTGAGCGATCAGGAGGGTATCCTTGCGATCGCATGACTCGATCCGCAACTTGATCGGCTTCTTGCTCATATTGATCATTCGGTTGCCCGATCGTTAATTTGGGTTGAATCCGAGGAGCCGCAAAAGTATGTGCCGAAACTTGCCCGAAACTATGACCGCCAAAAGGGGGATCAAGTGGCGGTGAAGCACTGAATTGTTCTGAGCGATTGAACGATTTTTCTTGAATCGTTTCGAGTTCGTTCTCATCGGGATTTCGTTGCAGGAAGCTCGATCGCTCCAACGTCGATGCAGATGACGGGAGTACTGTACTTTTTGCTTCGGTATGAACTCGACTATCACCCATGAGTCTCTCCTCGCTTATGCTATCCACCCTTGCGTTTCCGCTTCCGTTGGCGATTTCTCGAACTTGGCAAATTCAACTCGCGCTGCCCGTAAAAGATGCTTCATTTGGACAGCTTCTCGCTCCTCTGCTGCTAGAAATGCCGCATAGACCGCCATGTTGTGAATATTCCCGCCCGATGCATTCAGCCGCGCTAATTTATGAACATCAAGGTTTTGCATTGGGGTAGCTGTGGGGAAAATGTGTTGCCAAATATCAGCGCGTTGAGTCGCATCTGGGAATGGGAACTGCACAATAAAGCGAATGCGACGGAGAAAGGCAGTATCTAAGGCATTTTTCAAATTCGTAGTCAGAATTGCCAGTCCTCGGTAAGCTTCCATGCGTTGAAGTAGATAGCTGACTTCGATGTTGGCGTGACGATCGTGGCTATCTTTGACTTCGCTGCGTTTTCCGAACAGGGCATCTGCTTCGTCAAACAAGAGAATCGCTCCGCCTTGCTCGGCAGTATCAAATACGCGCCGCAAATTCTTTTCCGTTTCGCCGATGTATTTACTAACAACAGCAGATAGATCAATTCGATAGAGGTCGAGGTGTAGCTCGTGTGCGAGAACTTCGGCTGCCATTGTTTTTCCAGTGCCGCTCAAGCCTGCAAACAAAGCGCTAATTCCTAAACCGCGCGATCCTTTGGATGCGAATCCCCAAGTCTCGTATACGGTCATGCGCTGGCGAACGTGCATCGCAATTTCTTGCAGGAGTTGCTTTTCGGGATCAGGTAAGACTAGCTCTTCCCAGGTAGCAGCAGGTTGAATTCGCTGGGCTAAATCTTCTAGTCGAGGACGCGATCGCAATCGGCAATTGTTCCAAAGCGCGGACGCAATTTCAGATTCATTTTCTAGTTGTGTTTCTGTACAGATTGCGCGGATCGTGGGTGAACTGAAGTTAAATTGCGAGACTAATGCTGTAATGGTGCCATTGAGATCAGCATTCATAGAATTGAGTGCATCACGCCAGACATATTCTTGCTCTTGAGTTGTGGGCGAATGCACATCCAAAGTCACCAGCGTTCTATTGTCTAGATGTCTGCGATCGGGATTAGCAATGATCAAACCACTGTTGAGTTTTTCAATGAATTGCGCGATCGCGTTACTAGAGTCTGAGTGCGATCGACAATCTAATAACAATGCACTTTGACTCAGCGCGGCTTCTCGTTCCCACAATCGAGCCAAAGTTTCTAAATCCTGCGGGGCTGAAGGAAGCACATGGGCAGGCATAACGTGCAGATTGAGTCCAAGTGATGCACAAGCACGAGCCGCGATCGCCCACTGATTTCCACTATCATCGCCGCACAATTGCACCACAGGCAATCGATCTCTAGCGGATGCAGTGATCCAACTTGCGGTTAAGCGTTCTGCTAGAGCTTGATGAGAAGGCACTAATGATTGAGGAATCGGCACCCGCTCTACTAAACTTGATAGCCGCATATCTAGATCTTGTCCGCCTGTAAGATAGTGCAAAACTCGTTCGCTAATCTGTAACGGATTACGGGTGAGACTGCCACTACTTGCAACCTCGATGAAATGCCATTGACGCAAAGGACGGGCGGGATAGAGCGCACTCCAATGCGAGTCTGGAAGACAACTTAGAGCTAAACTAAACGTGACATAAGGATGGCGCGGATCGCCTTGTAGGGCAGCGCAAGTAGATGCAATACTCGCATCGAGTTCTACACCTGCACAAAGTAACAAGAGTTGCCGCTCGAAAGAAGTCAGTCCAAAGGATGTGCAGAGAGCTTCGATCGCTGGCGGATCTTGCATTTCTGACGCGATCGTAGATAATTCCAGGGATGAACCTGTGCTTGATTGTCCCAAGCGTTGTTCCAGTACTTGATGGATTTCTGCCAAGGCTGCCATCAAGTACTGTTGATTGAGTGCTAGCCAGCGATCGCGAGAAGAAGTCATGGGATCACCACTGAAGGAGCGATGTATTGATCAAAAGTCGGGCTTGTAGAATCAGAATCAACCGTCAGCAGACTTTCAGCACCATCAATCTGAAGGCGCACTAAGTATCGCCCTGCATTGATATTGGGAATGGGAATAGCAATCGAACTCGTTTCCTCAGTTCTAGTAGAAGCCGTAAAGGTATACGTTGCTAAATCCGTTCGGGAAGGGTCGCTCGAAAATTCGTTCAGTAGAAGCACAACGCGTTGTTTGGGAGAGATCGCAGGTGTGACCGGAATCGCGATCGCAGCTTGTCCGTTGATCTGAACACGCGTAATCTCTCCGGTAATCATTGGGCGCAACACAAACGCTACAATATTCGACTCAACCGCACGATAAGATCGAGGGGGCGTTCCAATCTGCATCATCTGCACCACCTGTAATCCTTTCACACCCGCTTTTAGAGTCGGAGGAATCACAAAACTCATTCGAGAATCACCCACATTGTTAGGATCTAAAGAAACATTGGAGCGATCGATCTTGACTTGAGTATCCTCTCCTCGCAGCTGTTTCCCTTCCAGAAATAGACGATGCCCTGGTAGAATTGGCTGATTTTCTAAAATCGGTTGTCCTTCAGCAGTTTGCGATCGCACTCGTTCAATCGTGGGTTGCCGGAATGGAACAATGTACAGATTGCGCGATCGCACAGGTAACACAGGTCGAGGAATCTCTTCGGATTCGATTAAAACAACAGATGCCTGATAGGCGATCGACAAGGCATAGGGCGTTTGAAAAAAGATTGACCAAATTTTGGAGAGTTCTTCGAGATTGAGTAAGAGGGGCGTAAATTTGATTGATTCAACTTGTTCAGATAAGGTAGAAGTCGTTAAGAATGTACTACCTCCGATCGCTTCTCGAATTTTCTGACGATTTAGAAAAGGCTGGGCATGGAGAAGATCGACCGTGCTACCGAGAAGGCGCTGTTCTTCCCAAGTCGTTTCATTGCCATAGAAGCTAAATAGATAGTGCAAATCCCAGGCAGATTGGGGGCGCTGAATCGCGCTGCCATCCGAACGACGAGTCGGTAAATCTGCCGTCCGAAATGCCCCGTTAGGAACAATCTGATAGAGATAAAGATTAATTGTGGCACTATCCGAAGAACGGTTTGACATCGCTTGCGGTCGCAAGGTCACGACTTCGGCTCCCGGAACCGTCCAGATTGCTTTTTCTTGTAGAAACTTCTTGAGCGCAGCGGTGACGGTTGCGATCGCTAAAGCATTACTCATGGTGATTCTCCTTCCCGCTGTCTCAGGTAATCTTCTAAGGAAAGACGGGACTCTTGCTGAAGCGATCGTGCCCGTGGCTGAGAATCCCCAGAGGAAGGACTCGCGCCCCGAACCACGACTCGACCAATCACCACTTGAACTGTAGATTCAGGAGTGCTTTCAGACTGAGGCGGGGTTGTTTGCATAGAACGGCGACCTTCAGAATGAGTTCGACTGGCAAGATGAGGTGACGGGGAAAAGTGTGGCTCTGATTGGGTGCTAGGAACTCGTTCTTCTAATCGGGGTTTTACGTCCGGCAGAACGGCTGAAGTAGCGGCATTAGCTCGAAGATAAAAGGAGCGATAAGACGAGCTAGAAGCTTGTTCATCTACTTGTTTAAAGCTCTGATCAGAAAGAAGCGCTGGATTTGGCGTTGAAACGAAATTTGGTAATTGTGCTGCTGGAGTGGAGCGCGATTCTTCGGGGATTAATGGGAGCGATCGCGGCGCTTCAAAGGTTTGAGTTAGCGATTCTGACTCATTGTCGTGTTGAGTTGTCAGATTACTTCCTAATTGATTGGGAATGAAAGCGGATGCAGAATCTGAGTACTGGACACCTCGACGCTCATTGCTAGTTGACGAAGTTGTTCTGGACAATTGAGTTTGTGGTGATTGAATTCGGCTTTGGATCAAGCTTTCGCGATTTGATTGCAAGCTGATTTGAGTAAAAGGTGATACTGATTCGAGTGGAGTATTCAGGGATTTAGGGAGGTAAATCTCAGATGTTCTTTCAGTTCTATTAATTTGAGCAGGCGTTGTCTCATCTGTAATAACAACATTCAAATCGTTACCTGTAGATTGGGGTTGAACTAGAAACGTTTGTTCTGATTGAAAATTGATTCTTGAGTCTATTTGATCACTAAACGGTGTTTGAATTTGGGGTTGAATAGAATTTGGATCAGTTGATTTCAATTGGTTTTGAGTTGATGCCGTTTCTACTGAAGTAGCAGTCTTTTCATCTCCATCAAAACTTTGCTGAATGCGAGTTTCTTGTCTGATTGTTGAATCCGTTTGCCTTTGAATGTTTCCATCCTGTAAAGGTTGAGCTAAACGAGATTTTTCTAACAATTCGCTTTGCGAAGCTCCGAAGGATCGTTGAATACTCTCCTGCGATCTCTGAGACTGCACATTGGGCGAATCGGAGTTCTGGGTATCTCGAACGCCCAATGGAGTAGAAGACAAGGGGCGCGGCTCTGGATTTAACGCATCGACTTCCGATGCCGTAGAGTGCCAATTTACAGAGTGTCGATCTACTTCGCCTATCTGTCTAGGCGCGATCGCAAACGCAATCAGCGGCTTCACCGTTGGTATCAGTCCCAACGTGCGTTTGGCAAGTCTAGTGAGAAAGTTAGGCATTAGCTGATCAATCCTAGATAGAATTGCCGTCGAACCTCGCTCATCGACAAAATATCGACTTCTTGCCAACCATAGAACCGAGCGAGTAGATGCACATCCTGTAACAGCAGTTTTGCTTGCACACTCAGTTCCGTCCAGAAGAAATCTACAATATCAAACAATGCTGACCAAGCATGACCACAAGCAGGACAACTCAAAGCAAGTTGAATCTCGGCTTGGGGGTCATACTCCAACATCTGTTCGCTCAATTGAGATAGCACGATCGCAGGTAACTGATCAGAAGAGATTGGTTGATTGTTGCGATCGCATTTCAACACGCATCGTTGAGTCAGCATCGTAGTCGCAACCTCTACAGTTTGACAGCCTGCGATCGCAGCAAGATCTTGGCTATTGGGCAACCGAAACTGTAGCTGAAACCCATCCGTCTCCAGCGTATAGTTCAGCGGCATCGGTTGAGTCAGATCGTGCAATCGAATGTCTGACACATTCAGATCAAACTCTAGCTTCTCCCCACACTTTGGACATTCAGCAAACCCATTTAGCTTTGACCCAAAGGTGAGTTCTCTCAAGGTCAAAAGATAGGCATCCCGTTGTCCAACGCTCAGCAGGGCGAGATCGGAAACTAACTGATCTGGATAAGCAATGCTCAACATAGTTAGCGCCCGATCAACCCAATACTGATTCTGACCCGTCTCCCAGATATAGACAATCTCACTGGTCGATAGAGAACGCATGAATCATTCACCGAATTATGCAGGTTCAATCAGTCGTTCTGGCTCCGTCGGTTCAGTCACACTATAGTCGCGCTCCCACCCTTCGTTCTGAAGTTGAATGCTTTGAATTGCGATCGCATTCGCATTTGCATCTAGTTGCGGGAGTGCCGTGAATTCTGACACCCAACAGCGGAAGATTTTGTATGCGATCGCAACTTGACCCGCTTCGTTCATCAACTCAATGATGAGATCTTTGCGAAAATCTTTCAGCGAGACTTCCGTTCCTAGTCCAGAACCATAGTTCCACGCCATATTTGCCCATTGCTCGAAGTCCTTATCATGCGTCACGCCGCGTTCTAACAGAATGGGATCGTACTTCGTTCTCCCTGGTGACTTCCGCGACATGCTAGGATCTCCTCCTTCGCGATGTTCCACCATCTCGGTCGTTCGCTTCAGGGCACCCACTTTACTGATACCCGCGACATATCGACCATCCCACCTGACTCGAAACTTAAAATTCTTGTAGGGATCATACCGATGCGTATTCACCGGAAATTGCGGAGCAGGCATACTCAAACTCTCCTTTTAATTTGTCCTGTCTACAGTTCAAAATCGTTCTAAGGATCGTGAATCAAACCACTTCGGAAATCTCATTTGCTAGATCGCTCTCATTCCCAACCCTTATTCCTAGCGAGAATGGAGCAAGACCTCTAGTTGGTGAGGGCAATTTTAGACTGATTTAATCCGCGATCCTCAATCTAGGTCGCAAGCTGCCCTGCAATTTGCTGAAACTTCAGGATGACAAACTCCGCAGGTTTCAGAGGTGCAAATCCAACCACAATATTGACAATGCCGCGATTAATGTCGCTTTGCGTCGTCGTTTCCTTGTCGCACTTGACGAAGTAAGCCTCAGCAGGTGTCTTACCTTGAAACGCGCCTTGACGGAAAAGATCTTGCATAAAGACTCCGATGTTGAGGCGAATTTGCGCCCACAAGGGTTCATCATTCGGCTCAAATACAACCCATTGCGTTCCTCGATACAAGCTCTCCTGCAAAAATAGTGCAAATCGCCGCACTGGAACATACTTCCACTCGGAAGCAAGTTGATCTGCCCCTGCTAGCGTTCGCGCACCCCAGAGAATCGTGCCATAAACCGGAAACGATCGAATGCAGTTCAATCCCAACGGGTTCAACTGCCCATTTTGTGGATCAGTCATCTTATACGTCAGTTCACGCACCCCAGAAAGCGAAGCATCAATTCCAGCAGGTGCTTTCCAAACGCCCCGATCTGTATCCGTTCGCGCACAGATTCCTGCAATCACGCCAGAGGGAACAAACTCTTCCGTTAAGTTCTCCTTCAGCGCATCTGCCATCTTCAAGCGCGGGAAATAGACAGCAACGTTCGTCGCGAGCTTAGTCCCGATCTGATCCCGAATGTTATTGATGCCTGCGACAGCATCTGCGATCGTAGTCCAAGTCGAAGGGGGATCGACAATCAACAACGCCCGACGCTTCTTACAATATTCCGCCGCTTTTGCATAGACCGTATCTACGGGTACGTCTTCTCCACGAATCAGGGGGGGAATACAAAGCAAGTTAAATAAGTCGGCTTTGTCCAGCGCGTAGAGTCCTTGGCGATTGTCCGCTAAGTTATCGTTTGTGACCTCATCAACCGTAATATTGTCTCCATCCGTGCCTCCATCAGCGTTTCCTGAACCTGCCCCAGGTCGAGTTGTAATCACCGTATTGTTGGCGAGATCGATCAATTCTGCCTCTTCGCGGATCACGGTTTGATAGAAGCGCGGAGATTCGGATGCGATCGACAAATTACGCAGCGTTTCAGTTGCTACCACGTCTCCCGGATCGGCAGAAGCAGCCGGGTTTTCCAGTTCTTCTATGACGAGATTAAACAGATTTCCATCATTCGGATCGCGAGTTGCTAAGTTCACGCTGACGCGTAAGTGATTTCCCCAGACACCCGGACTAGAAGCTTTCAACTCCAAGCCAGAAACACTGACAGTCGCCGCTGCTGCACCTTTATGAACGCGCACAATAATGGCATCCTGTCCGCCATTCTGAAAATACTGCTGCACGGCATAAGTCAATGCGCTCTTCACCCAAAGTCCACCGAACGCGCGATCGAAGTCGGCATAGCTCTGAATCCGAACAGGTTCATTGTCTCGTCCTTTTAGGGTTCGTCCAATAAATGCAGTGATGGATGTGGCAACTCCAACGATAGTACGAACACCGCTGGGAATTTCCTCAATATAAACGCCAGGATAAGTGGGAGTAACAGGCATAGGGACATCCTCGTTTAATTTCAACCATGAGAAGCCAACTCCAGCGCGAAAAGAAGCGCGATCTTCGGAGGCTTTTATTGAGCAGTCGAGAAGTGTTTAGGATCGTGAATTCAATCACCTGCAATGTTGAATCGCTGCAAGTTAATAAATTCTCAATTCCTTAGCACCAGAGAAGTATTACATGGGCTTTACTACAAATACCGAAGCTAGTCTTCGCCGACTAGAATTCAACACGAAAGATTTTTGATATGACGATCGCTGATGCAGTCACGAGCGTAAGCATCAAGCATCTATCATCCAAACAAAAACTCAAAGGGTTAAGTGCAACAAGCAGTTCGAGCAAGCGCGACTCGCTTCGCGAAGCTCTGAAGGAGCGCAAAATACAACTTTAGAGACTGTCTTAGCCTGCCTTTACTAAAACAGATTTGTCTTAGAACAGACCTGACTGCAATAAAAAGATACAACAATAGATACAGAGGCAGAGCAATAAATATTCAATAAAGAAATCACGATGATGAAAAACTGTAAATCTTTAATAAAAAACCTTCAAATAACACTAATCGCATCGTAGAAAGGTTAACTTCTAGCTGAGGGGGAAATCTAACATCTTGAGTAATTAACATTACCTATAGCTTCCATCTCATTGTTTGACGCTTTGAAGCAACCTGCTCGTCCTGCAACTAGCCTCGCAATTTTACAACTTCTAGAGCTTCTGTTGCTACACCTCGCGCAATAGGACTTTCTTGCTTTAGCCTCTGCTCGCTCAGCTAACTTATACTACGAACGCGATTTGCGAGAGTCTCCGATGAATCGCTCGTTGGTGCAATCACCTACGATTGCCGTTCCATTGCCTATGGTTCTCCCGCTTTATGTCCACCATTCAGCCCCCAACTCAATTTCCTAGCAATTTTCCTAAGTTGCTAAAAGGTGCCATTGTCGTTCTGGCACCCACGACAAATTCCATTCTCAGCACCATCTACTTTCAATACAATCCAGAAACTCTAACGCGCACTGTCAGAGCGCAAGTGAGTGGAAGAGAAGGAGGCGATCGCACTGAAGCAATGCGCTTGAAGGGTGCCCCGATCGAAACGATCAAACTAGATGTCGAATTTGATTCTACGGGACCTCTTTCCCAAACCGAGCAGAACAATGCCCTGAGTTTGGGGATTTATCCTCAACTGTCTGCCCTAGAAACGTTGATTTATCCAACGAGCGAACGAATCAACGACACAATGGAGCAGGCGGGACAAGGCGTACTTGAAATTATTCCGATGGAAGCTCCAATGACGCTGCTGATTTGGGGTACCCAGCGCGTGTTACCTGTTCGGCTAAACGATTTCACGATCACAGAAGAATCTTACGATGTGAATTTGAATCCCATTCGCGCAAAAGTCTCGCTAAATTTGCGCGTGCTGAACTACGACGATTTGCCCTGGAAACAGCGGGGAGCGCGACTGTTTTTGTCGCATCACAAAGCGAAAGAACGGTTAGCAACCCAAAGAGACTTGGGCTACTCCGCCCAACGTACAGGCGTGAATCTGCAATAAATTCACAAATAACAATACTGAACAATGTTTGACTCTACAAGCCGTTACTATACCCTCCAAACGACAAAATTCACTTCGCTCGATGGACGGACGATCGCTTATGTCCGAAGGCGATTTTTGCCTCAGGGGAAGGACTTACCCGCACTAGGAGAAGTGGTGATTCAAGAGAGCGATCGCTTAGATCAACTCACGACGACTACACTAGGAGAACCCGAACAGTTCTGGCAAATCGCGGATGCTAACAATGCGATGAATCCTGTTGACCTAACTGCCGAGAGCGGTCAGCGATTGCGGATTCCGCTGCCTCAAGTTTGAGGAAGACACTATGTTCTCCAAAGGCATTACTTTGACCGTCCGCCTTGGTAGGCAAAAAACGAGTCTCGCCTCTCGACGGTTGATTGAAGCGATCCAATCGATAGAAGTCACCCATCGCGATGAAGGACGATCGGGCTTTCAAATCGTGTTTCAAGTCGGACGACTGGGCGCTAGTGACCTAAAGAACTATGCGCTGATCAAAGATCCGCTGATCACCCCAGGAAATCGAGTCATTCTGAGTGTAGCGCTAACGGCTAAAGCGTATCTTCTGATGGATGGCATCATTACGCATCAACAATTTTCTCCCAGCATGGAACCTGGGGCTTCAACGTTTACGATTACAGGGGAGGATATCAGCGTCATGATGGATCGCCAGGAAGGTCCAGTTGAGCATCCAGAACAAGATGAAAAAGTGATCGTCGAACAATTACTTGGTAACTATAGCCAATATGGACTCCGAGTTAAAGTAGAAAATCCCCCGATCGGGGCACCGTCTCGCAGCGATCGCATTCCAGTCAAACAAGGCACCGATCTAGAACAAATTCAAGCCCTAGCTCGCCGCAATGGATTCGTGTTTTACGTGACACCGGGACCCAGAGTTGAACAAAATACCGTCTACTGGGGACCGCCCAAAAAGCCAAGGGAAACGCCCCAGCGGGCACTTACTGCTAATATGGGAGCCTTTACTAACTTGGAATCCATCAACTTCCAACACAATGCACTATCGCCCACTACAGTTTCTGGACGAGTGCAGGATCGCAGAACAAATCGCATTGAAAATCTGAGCGTTCCCGACAGCGATCGTCCTCATCTCTCAGCGTCACCGTCGATCAACAATCAAACCTGTGTGCGACGAATGACCTTTCAAGATACGGGACATACCTTTGCGGAAGCAAGATCGCGATCGCAAGCCACGACAAACCGTTCTGTCGACAGCATTGTCACAGCTACGGGGGAAGTTGATACGCTCCGCTATGGCGCGCTACTACAAATTCGGCAGCTAGTCGGATTGCGCGGTATTGGACATAGCTATGACGGACTCTACTACGTTAAACAAGTGACCCACAAACTACGCAAGGGGGAGTACAAACAGAACTTCACCATCACACGAGAGGGAGTAGATACGACCGTTGAACGATTACCTGTTTGAGAAAAAGCGATGGCAAAATTCTTTGGGAAATATCGCGGTAAAGTAGCGGGTGTGAAAGACCCTTTACATCTAGGTCGGATTCAGGTTCAAGTCGCTTCTATCTTTGGAGAAGGAAGGCTATCGTGGGCAATGCCTTGTGTTCCTTATGCCGGAAAAGATGTAGGTTTATTCACCGTGCCGCATGTGGGATCAAATATATGGGTAGAGTTTGAAGGCGGAGACGTAGATTACCCGATTTGGAGTGGTTGTTTTTGGGGACAAGACGAACTGCCTCAAGCTTTGAAAGTGGATGAACGCGATAAAATCCAAATGTTTAGAACGGAGGGCATGACCGTTACTTTTAACAATCAAGGTGAAAATAAAGGAATCACGATCGTGGTGGAACATCCCACTGTGGAGAGGAAGCTAAAAATGATTTTCGATGCCAATGGCATTGAAATCAACAATAAAGATGAAACAACGATCAAGATTATGGCTGATATGATCGAACTTAAGAATCGAGATAACTCAACTGTGACAATTACCGTCGATACCATTGATCTCAAACAAAGCAGTGTCGAGACAAAACTAACAGCGAGTACGATCGATTTAACTTGCAATCCCGCAACGCTCAAGCTTTCGACTTCATCTGGAATCGAATTGAATAACAGCCCCGCTAATGCAAAATTTAGTAGTACTGGGATTGAACTGGCTACCGCTGCTGCTAGTACTAAGGTCACCCCTGCACAGATTGAGATGAGCAATGGTGCAGCCAATATTAAGCTGCTCCCGATCGCAGTCAATATCAACAATGGTGCGCTCGAAGTCATATAAGGAGGAATAGCAATGCCCGGATTTCTGCTTAATCTTGGAAGTACTGTGATTTGCGCTCATGGAGGGCAAGCAAAACCAACTGCGCCTGTGCCGCGTGTGCGGGTGATGGGCTTACCCGTGACCGTCCAGCCGCCCCCTTATGTAGTCGCAGGATGCGCCAATCCGCCTCCGCCTGCGAATGTCGGACCTTGCATCACCGGAATTTGGGTTCTGGCATCGCTGCGAGTCAAAGCAATGGGAATGCCTGTATTGTTACAGGACAGCCAAGCGATTTGCGCCCCCACCGGAACACCGCTCACGGTCATTTTGACACAGATGCGCGTTAAGGGGATGTAACAATGCTTGAGATTGCTTATCCATTTGAGTTAGATGGTCGAGGACGAGTCGCGCAGTCGCCTTATGAAACGCATGTGCGTCAAATGATCGAGCAAGTGCTGTTCACCAATCCAGGAGAACGGGTAAATCGTCCTGATTTTGGGTGCGGCATCATGCAGCTAGTCTTTGCACCCAATAGTGATGAATTAGCGACTGCGACCCAGTTTTTGATCGAAGGCGCGTTGAATACTTGGTTGAACGATGTCATTTCGCTAGAAGGCGTTCAGGTCGAGAACGATGACTCGCGGCTTGTGGTCACGATTCAGTACATTGTTCGTCTTACACAACAGCGTCAAGTTAGCCGTTTTTCGCGAGAGGTGTGAAATGGTGAGTCAGTACCGTTGCCAGAATCAGCGCCGCCTCCAAACTGCTCGGACTCAACAGGGTGTCAATGGAGAATTTTTGAATGGCATTGACTATCTAGAGGTTGCCTCTGATCAAAAAACCTTGAAGGTCTACTTGCTGCATGATTTGGCAAACAGCGATCGCTTGACCCTGGACAATCTCAAAGTTCTTGATGAGAATCAAGCCACGATTCCACTGGAAGCTGCAAGTTCATTCGGCAAGCTGATCACGATTCGACTGCGAGACGTTCCAGTTTCAACGCCTTCCTACACGTTACGTCTCGTTGAATCACCAGTTAAACTGCTGCAACTGGGGAAATTCAATCCGAATGAGTCACCGCGAGGATTTGATCCCCAACTGGCTGAAATTCGATTTTCGGTGCGATCGTTCGGAGCTTCGCAATCCACGAACGAGATTGATTGTCAGCCAGAGCGTCCTGCCGCTGAACCCGCTATTCCGCCCCCTGAGATCGATTATCTAGCAAAAGACTATACAAGCTTTCGGCAGTTGATGCTTGATCGCTTAACCGTCACTGTGCCGAACTGGAAAGAACGCAGTCCAGCCGATATTGGCGTGATGCTCGTCGAGATTCTAGCTTATGCTGCCGATCATCTGAGCTACCACCAGGATGCAGTCTCGACAGAAGCATATCTAGGAACAGCCCGAAAGCGAGTCTCGGTACATCGTCATGCTCGATTGCTGGACTACTTCATGCAAGAGGGCTGTAACGCTCGTGCCTGGGTTGTATTTGACGTAGAAAAGCAGCAAGCAGATCCACAGCGATTCAATCCTAAAATCGACGGAATTAAACTACTGGGGTATTCAGCCAAGGATCGGCGCGCCGGAACTCGTCTATTCACGAAAGTTGATGGTCTTCCTACTGTTTTAAACAATGAAGAACTGATTGCGAAAGTCTTAAATTCAGAAACACAAATTTTCGAGATTCTCGATCGTGAAATTACTCTTTATCAAACTTGTAATGAAATCTGGTTTCATCCGTGGGGCGAAGAAACCTGTTCTCTCAAAGCAGGCGCAACCAGAGCAACATTGTTGAATACTGGAGGAAAACTTCAGCAATGTCTCACCTCAGGCAAAGTGCTGCTCTTCGAGGAATTTCTGAATCCTGAAACTGGAGAACCGTTTGGCATTGATCTCACTCGTCGCCATGCTGTTCGCCTAAAAACTGTGCAGCCTAAAGAAGATTTGCTATTGGCGGAAACTGCTGAATCCGACCAGCCTCAGCGAGTTGTTGAAGTCGAATGGTTTGAAGAAGATGCGCTACCGTTTGAGCTCTGCATTTCCAAACGGATTGATGGAAAATTGTATCCGAACATCAGCATAGCGCGTGGCAATGTCGCTCTAGTTGACCACGGGCGCACCCGTCCTGACCATTCTATTCTCGCACCACAATCCCTCGAAATCGCCAAAGCTAACGCGAATCGAAATCAAACGATTCTAGAGGAAAAGCAACTGAATCGAGTGGGCAATCAAGACCGCTATCGTCCTCGCCTAAACTTCGGTTCGCTCACTCAACAGTCTTACATCTTGAATCAAAGTAGTGAATGGGTCTTGGTCGATCCCGATCAACCTGCGCGACAGGCAGTAGAATGGCAAACTCGCGATGTGAATCCTAGTTTTTCTCAGAAGGAATACAAGCCGCAAGAGGCAACCCGTGAGGATCTCGATCGCAAGGTACGGCGTGTTCGCCCAAGCATCACACTCAGAGAATACAACGCTCAAGAATTTGAATGGAACAATGAACCCGACTTGCTGAATAGTGAGCGATTTGCGCGAGACTTTGTTGTAGAAACAGAGGATGATGAACGCACTTATCTACGATTTGGGGATGATGCGCTAGGGAAAAAGCCGGAAGCAGGTACCTACTTTGAAGTCACCTATCGAGTTGGCAATGGCAGCATTGGGAATGTGGGTACAGACGCGATCGCGCATATCGCCGCAGAAATCGACGGCATTAAAAAAGTGCGGAACCCTTTACCTGCTCAAGGTGGCAGCGATCCCGAATCGATCGAACAAGTCCGTTTATATGCGCCCCAAGCCTTTCGAGTTCCTCAACGGGCAGTCACCGAGAAAGACTATGAAGAAGTTGCACAGCGCCATCCTGAAGTACAGCGCGTTAAAGCAACTCGACGGTGGACGGGCAGTTGGTACACTATTTTTCTGACGGTTGATCGTAAGGGCGGCAGATTGCTAGACCATGCCTTTAGAGTAAATCTGCGATCGTTTCTAGAACAATTTCGCATGGCAGGACATGATATTGAGATCGAGGAACCGCGTTTTGTTCCGCTTGACATTGCGATGAAAGTTCAAGTGGAGACGGGTTACTTTCGGACTGCGGTAAAGCAAGCATTGCTAGAAGTCTTTAGTAATCGAGTCTTGTCTAATCAACAGCTTGGTTTTTTTGCACCCGATCGATTGACGTTTGGACAGTCTGTTTATCTCAGCCAAGTCATTCAAGCTGCTGTGCAAGTGGAAGGAGTGCGATCAGTTGAGATCATCCGATTTCAACGCTTAGGAAGACGATCGCAGGGAGAATTGAAAACGGGCGAGATTACATTTGCGCCGCTAGAAATTGCTCAGCTCGACAACAATCTATCCAACCCAGAACGGGGACGAATTGAATTTGAACTGGAGGGCGGATTATGACAGACACTCATCTCAACGTCATCACCAATCGTCCTGGGCTTTCTTCGTTAGCTTATCGAATCGGAGACTATGCTGAATTTCGGAAATATCTATTAGCGCAATTATCTCAGGAACTACCAGGGCTGAAAACCCGCGATCCGGATGATCCTGCGATCGCGCTCCTCGATGCTTGGGCGATCGTTTCGGATGTGCTGACTTTCTATCAAGAACGAATTGCCAACGAAGGCTTTTTGAACACAGCAACGGAGCGACAATCGATCATTGAACTCGCTCGGCTGATCGGCTATGAACTAAAACCTGGTGTTGCGGCAAGTACTTATCTAGCTTTTACGATCGAAGATAAACCGGGTGGAAGTGCGCCTGTTGTGATTCCGCTGGGAACGCAGGTCATGAGCATTCCCAATGAAGGAGAAGTGCCGCAAATCTTTGAAACCAGCAAGGAGATTCTAGCGCATCCAGCTTGGAATGCTCTGAAACCTCGCCTAGGTAAACCTCAAGAAATCACTCGTGATACTCGCTACCTCTATCTATCAGGCATTAATACACAACTGAGCGCGGGTGATCTCATCTTGTTGCTTGGGGATGAGGATCAAGAGAAGCGATTATTTTTACTCTCTTTAGTGACGGTTGAAGCGATCGTGCCTCTCAGCAGAACTCTAATCACTTGGGATGAGCCACTAGAACTTTCTGCTAAAACCTTGTTACGCAATCCTCAAGTGATTGCTTTTCGACAGCGAGCAGGCTTATTTGGCAACAATGCACCTCGCTGGGAAAATGTTCCCAACGAAATCAAACGCAATGCTAAAGGAATTGCTCTAAAAGGCGGAGTTTTTACGAGTGCGATTACTGCTGGAAATGCAAGCTGGACAGAATTTAGTGCAGGATTGCCCAATCAAGACATTCTATGTTTGCTTGCCAAATCAGGTTTCCTATTTGCGGGTACAGCAGGAGCAGGAATCTTCCGTAGAACGATTTCTGGTACCTGGGAAGCAATCAATGCAGGACTTACCACTCTGAATGTACAAACCATTCTCGGAATTGAGAATCAACAAGGTTCTTTTCTCATTGGTACGCCAAATGGAGGCGTGTTTCGATCGAGAGACAATGGAGACAACTGGAGCGCGATTAATACGGGCAATGTTCGGGTTGAAAAAATCGGAGAGCAAGTTAAAGCGATCAACACTGGAATACCGAATGTCGTCGTTCGTTCCCTACTAGCTTATGAGATTGGGCAAACATCATATATCTTTGCGGGAACGGATGATAGTGTTTATCGCACGACCAATCAAGGGCAAGACTGGGTTTCGGATAAAATTCCAGCAGAGGTACCCGCTTCTAGTCCTTATCGTCGCTTGCCAGGGCTGCCGAATCGAGTCGTCTATGCCTTGCTCCACATTCCTGAGATTATTTCAGGGAAGATTCAATCCGTCGATGCAGCTAGTAAAAAGATTACAGTCAAGGACACGACTTCAACCATTCGAGTTGACAGCACAGTGATTGTGAATGGTCAAACTAGAGTTGTGGCTGCGATCGAGACAACGAACAATAATATTCTGACGCTTGATCAGGAATTTGATGCCTCTTTTACTGATAAAGCGTTCGAGGCAATCCATCTAACAATCCTTGCAGCTACCGATCGAGGAATCTATGATTCCACAAATCACGGTGTCAATTGGAGTTCAACCGCGCTTCCAGACAAGATGATTTATGCTTTAGCACGCTACAGCGTTGGCAGTAATCGCTATCTTCTAGCTGGAACGAATCAAGGGCTTTGGTATAAGTTAGAGGAAGCTGAAGATTGGAACACTCAAACTCTATCTGAGAAGACTATCTTTGCGATCAGGACTGCCACGCAAGGAAGTCAGCAGCTAGCGATCGCGGTAACGGAGCAGGGTGTATTTCAGACACTCAATGAGACTTGGGATTGGAAATCGATCAACCAGGGACTCACGACTACAGAATTAACTTCAATTGCGATCGCTCCAGATTCGACCGTTTATGCAGGCGCACGCTTTTCAGGATTCACAACGCCAGAAGCTCAGAACAATCAAGAACAAACCGAATGGGCGAATTTCAACATCAAAGAGAACGAAATTGATCTCGATGGGCTTTATCCTAAAGTCCTAAAAGATAGTTGGATTGTCCTACTAGAACAGTCTCAAGCTGGCGATTTTCATGCTGCTGTACAAGTTGCTGAGACAGTCACACTGCAACGGCAAGACTTCACTCTAGATGCGAAAATTACGCGCATTCTTCCAGAACCATTTGTCGAGTCACCAAAACGCTTTAATTTAAGAACAACCACAGCCCTAATTCAAAGTGAGTCTCTACCGCTTGCTCAAGAGAGTCTCACCGTTCCAGTGCAAAAAGAACTTATTTTCCAAGATCCAATTTGGGAGAACAAATTTTTTCTAAACCGCTATACGCATGGCTTAGATCCTGGAAAAACCCTGATTCTAAGCGGTAAGCACGTTCGAGCTAGAGTGAATTCAGGGGGAATCTATCGATCGAAGAATTGGAAACTCTCGACGCAACCCTTTGGGCAAATTGTGCGATCGCTGATCATTACTGAGCCTGATAATACAATCTACGCCAGTTCTGAAACCGCACTGTTTCGCTCAGAAGACAATGGTGCAAACTGGTTACAACTTTTTGATGAAACTAAGGAAATTCTTTGTCTACTAGCTCACAATCGCGCAGGAATTGGTGAAATCGCAGCGAATGAGAAGAACATCGTCCGATTCACCAGCGATCGCGCTCTAGAGCAACTACAGCCTGGTGATGTGATTTTTACAGACAATCAGGCTAGAACAGTCACTCGAAAGATTTCCGATACAACCTTGGAAGTCGATCGTCCTTTTAATCGCGATCTATGGCAACGCAGAGAATATGCAGTGAGTACAATTCTTGCTGGAACACAGGATGGCGTTTGTCGGCTTGACACAACAACCCAACCCGCAACATTACAATCTCTATCAGATAGCCTAAAGAACATCCGAACTCTGGCTATAAATCCCTTGACAGGAGAACTTTTTGCCGGAACAGAAACCGGACTATATCAACTAGATCCAGATCGAACGAGTTGGACTCAGATTAGCACTTCGGAGCCTAAGTTAAATCACGTCACCGCATTAAGTATCTATGCAACCTCAGAATTTCTCTATCTATTTGCTGGAACTTCTGATGCAGGCGTATTTAGTTCTACCGACACAGGCGCGACTTGGAAAGCGATCGATACGGGATTAACGTCTCTAGAGATTCAATGTCTGGCGCTGAATTCTAAAAACGGCTCTATTTTTGTTGGAACTGCCAAATCGGGTGTTTTTCGCTCTGTTGATCAAGGCAAGACTTGGCATCCTATCAGCACAGGTCTAACGAACCAAAATGTTCTAAGCCTTGCAATTAACGAAAAGCAGCAATCTCTGATCGCTAGCACACCATCAGGGATTTTCCGCTCAACAGACAACGGCAATAACTGGACAGAAATTCAGTGGGAACACACAAATCGAGGTCTGACCTATAACAGTGTACAATCGCTAGCCTCTCTCTCTTTCAACAACACGCTCTATCTATTCTCAGGGACAAAATCGGGCATCTTCCGCTCTAAGGATCAGGGCACAAATTGGGAACCTGTCAATCAAGGTCTACGGAACACAGAGATTCAGTCATTGCTAGTACAGGATCTCAAGGTTTTTGCTGGGACTCAAGCAGGATTGTTTTGCTCTAGAGATCGCGCCAAAACCTGGGAGTCGGTCTCACTCGGCGTTGCCCGTTCCAATATTCAAACGCTGCTCGCGAGTCGAGATTTTCTCTTTGCTGGAACCGCTAAAAACGGGCTATTTCGCTCTAGCGATCGGGGTCAAACTTGGATACCCATTGGCTTGAGGAAACAAGATATTCGAGCGATCGCGGCGAGCAATGAGCAACTTGCGATCGGGAGCTATGGGAATGGTATCTTTTTATCTATAGATAGCGGAAGAAGCTGGAAGCAATTGCTAGATAATCGACCTGGAGCAGGTACAATCTCCAGCGAAGGAACGGTCGTCACTGGAGATGCTACTGATTTTACAAACGAGCGTGAAATCAGGATTGGAGACACGTTTGAAGCGAATGGTCAAACTCGAACGGTCGTTCAGATCAATAGTCAGACTACTTTAGTCGTTGACGTTGCCTTTAAGCCTGCGCTCAAGGCTGGTACTCGGTATACGATTAATACAGGACTAACGAATTTATATGTTACTGCGATCGCGATCGTCGGCACGAATCAAGAACTTTTTGTGGGCACTGCGGGAAGCGGCGTTTTTCGTTCTCAAGATCAAGGGCAGCACTGGCAAGCGATGAACGAGGGCTTCAATCCAAATGATCTAGAAATTCGCTGTCTGAGCTTTGATCCAGTCGCTCATCATCTTTTTGTTGGCACAGCGACTAGCGGCGTTTTTCGCTCTATTAATCGAGGCGATCGCTGGGAGCCTTTAGGAACAAGACTCAACGACCTTCAAACTGAACTAGTCAATATTGATGTTCGGAGCATTCTGCTAGAGAATAGCAATCTTTATATCGGTGGAATTGGAATTTTACCATCGCCCGATCAACTCACGTTCGTTGAACTACAATCTGATGATCTGCTTAGAGTCATTGCAGCACCAACCTCCTTGCCCACGAATCAAAATGCAAAACATTGGCTAGTCTTGGATCGAAATAACTTTAAGGGTAAGCTTACGATCGCTTCTTCTGAAGACATTCAGCTAGAGCCTGCTACAGAGGAAGATCCGATCGTCAGTGAAATTTGTGTTGTGCAGGCATCTCCTGACGACGAAGAACGCCCGATTCTGACTCTAGAGAAACCGTTGCAATACAGCTATGACCCTGAATCCGTGAGTCTTTATGCCAACGTAGTCGAAGCCACACATGGAGAAACCATTCGCGAAACTTTAGGAAGTGGAAATGGTGCACTTCCAAACCAGAAATTTGTGTTGAATAAACCGCCACTGACTTATACTGCGGCAGCAAGTCCAAGTGGCGGAGAAAGTACGCTTAATGTTTTTGTCAATGATGTTGAATGGACTGAAGCACCTTCTCTCTATCCACTGAACAAGCAAGATCAAAACTACATTGTTCAAATTGAAGAAGATGGAACGACAATTCTGACCTTTGGCGATGGGCGACGCGGCGCACGGCTACCAAGCGGGCAAGAGAATATTACGGCAGTGTACCGCAGCGGAATCGGTCTAGCGGGACAAGTAGGTGTGGGACAAATTAGCCAGAAAAAGACGGGTCCTGCGAGTCTTCTGAGCGTAACGAATCCACTACCTGCAACCGGAGCCGCTCCTAGGGAAACGCTCGATTCTGCTAGAAGTACAGTACCTGCGACGACTCGAACCCTCGATCGCATTGTTTCTCTCCAAGATTTTGAGGATTTCACGCTCGCTTTTGCTGGAATTGGGAAAGCCCAAGCGATCGCAATTTGGAATGGCGAAACCCAAATTGTTCACATCACGATCGCAGCAGTCGGAGGCGAAACGGTCGCTCAAGAGTCTCAGTTGTACGAAAGTTTGATGAGTGTGATCGCAACCGCGCGAGATCCCGTCCAGCGAGTTCAGGTCGATTCGTTTGAGCCGATTTTCTTCAAGCTAGATGCCAGATTTGTGATTCAACCGAACTATCAAGTAGACAAAGTAGAACCCGTGATTCGCCAACAACTGCTAGAACAATTTGCTTTTGAGCGTCGAGCCTTCGCGCAGCCTGTGACTCAATCGGAAGTGATTGCAGCGATTCAGTCCGTTCCGGGGGTGCTCGCCGTCGATCTAGAAGCGCTACATTGTCGGGATGCGAGTCGAACCCTTCAGACTGCGCTGCTGGCGAAAAGCGCCCTCTGGAACGAACAAACCCGCCAAATCCAACCTGCTCAACTATTACTTCTCCCTGCCGCTAACATCACGCTCACCCCCGTTCAAACGTTATGAATATGCCTACCGATCGTCTATCTCAACTCCTTCCTGACATCTACCGCGCTCAAGACAAGCGGGGAGAACTGCGATCGCTGCTCTCCATCCTCCAGAACGAGCTAGAACTCCTAGAGGACAATGTTGATGATCTATACGAGGACTGGTTCATTGAGACTTGTTCAGATTGGGTTGTGCCCTATATTGGGGATTTACTAGGCGTGAGTGGGGTGGGCACTCGCAGCATTAACCCAAATCGCCAGTCAACCTATGGGCAACAGGAACGACGCGCTTTTGTTGCAAACACGCTAGCTTATCGGCGCAGAAAAGGAACGGCTCCGGTTGTGGAGCAGCTTGCTCGTGATGTGACGGGATGGAGAGCGAGAGTTGTCGAATTTTTTGATCGACTAGCCATTACTCAAAACATCAATCATATTCGCTCTAACAATGCGACAGTTAGCTTGCGTAACCCAACTCAGTTGCTATTGCTCGGTTCTCCGTTTGAACAACAGGTTGCTTACTCTGCTGAAGTCCGCGAACAAGGAAAATATAATATTCCGAATGTTGGCTTGTTTCTCTGGCGATTGCAAAGCTATCCAGTCGCGAAAGGAACGGCTCAAGTTGTTCAAGAAATACACGAATCCTTGCGCGAAAGATGTTTTACCTTCAGTTCACTCGGCAATATTCCGCTGTTTAATCCGCCTCAAACAGAAACAGAAATCACTCAGCTTGCAGAGGAAATCAATGTTCCCGGCAAACTGCGAGCCGATCCAAACTATCCCGGATATCAAGGTGAGCAGCCTGCGCTTCAGATTTTTATCAATGGGTCTACTCAACCGATTCCACCGCAGGAAGTTCTGATTACAACTTCTCTACTTGATCAAAATACGAAATTAGAATCTTTCCAGCGACTGCCTGCTGAGATTGCTCAATCTCCCAAGGAAACTAAAATCGTAGCGGTCAATCCTGAAGTTGGACGACTCGCTTTTCTAGATGCTCAACCCCCAACTCAAGTAGCAGTCACCTACGCTTATGGATTCAGCCATGATGTGGGCGGAGGGGCTTACGATCGCAGTGATTCCATCTCCCAATTTTGGGTAGATGATGCTCCAACAGCGGAGCCGATTCAATACTTTCCATCGCTTTACTGGGAAGTAGAAGAAGCGCGATCGCCTCACCAAAACCCACTAGCAGAGGCAATTCAAACCTGGAATGGAACTGTTCAAGCCTGGAGCGCACTGCACGATTTGAGAGCGATTCCAATCGCTCGTGTTGCAATTCCCAGAACCCAAGCGAGTCGTCTATCGCATACTCGTCCTCGTTTCCGGGCTGGAATTGTAGACGGTTTCAACACGATCGCAACAATCGGTGAGCCTGAATTTGTGATCAATCCTGGACGTGCGATCGATCAGTCTGGATGCCCAATCAACTTTGCTCAATCTGTTTTAATTCGGCTGAATGAGCTTGATCCTAAACTGCTAGCTGAACGAATGCTCTGGGTGATTGTTTCGTATTGGAGCGATCCCGTTTCACCCCGCTACCAACTCAACATTGTTCCACATTCTCAAATCGAACAATATCCAGAAGAAACTTATATTCGGATTACGGCACTCAGCGTTGATATGCAGGGCAACATCCAACAGCAATTAGATCCGCAAACGCTACCGTTTCGATCCGGAATTGCTGAAGGATTAACGATCATCACGCCACCAGAAACGCTAGAAGTGATCGTCACACCCGGAATTGCGGTTGATTACTTAGGTCGCTCGATTCAACTCGATCGTAATATTCCAATTGACCTGCGAGCTTATCAAAATCAAACGATTGTTCTTGCGATCGCCTATTCAGAATGTCCCGCTGATGCAAATTGGCGGATTCACATCATTCTCAAAGAAGACCTCGATCTCAACCCAGATACTTATCCCAATAATCTGTATATTCAACTCGCGGAACTATTTGTTCCCTCTGTCACAATTGTCGAAGAGACCCCCACCCCTTCTAGTCTGGAACTCCGTCCTGCGTTTAGAGCAGGAATCATTCAAGGGTTGGTCGTGCAAGCGACACAAGGGGCACGCTCTGTCACGATAGAAGCTGGACAGGCTCTCGATCGTAACGCTCGCCGCATTGAGCTAGAAAAAGACTATCTGCTTGAGCGGTTAGGAGTTTATCGAGGAGAAACAATTACGATCGCAATCACTTACCGGGCTGAACTATTCGCGCCAAGATGGGAAATCAAGATTTTGCGGACTGAGGAGGAATCTAAATGCCCCGCTGATCAATATCTGCGGTTGGCGCGTTTACAAATCAGTTGGACAGGCAAACTAACCGCATTACCTATTGATTTACGCCGCAAATTCAAACCAGGAATTGTTCAAGGACTATCGATTGAAAAGCAGATAACGCCTGCAAAAGTAAAAGTCAGTGCAGGACAAGTCGTTGATAGCACAGGTGAAGTCGTTCGATTAGAAGAACCTTGTGAAATCGATCTAGGCAAATATCCAGGGCGTGACTTGTTCATCTTTCTAGAATCTACACGGCAACCCGGTTGGAAACCCTTGGATATCAAGACCGATGATCTAGGAAGCAGTTGGCAACACCTTGGCGCCGTTCCCGTTGAGCCTCAAACCCTGGATACAAATAAGATGGGTGTTGTATTCATCAAGGACAATCGTACTTACAAAGGGGATCTAGACATTGTTGTTCCGTCTAGTGAACAGTTGCAAACCAAGCTAATGATTGTTGCAGCAAATGGTTATCGTCCTCATGTCCAAGGGCAAATTTCAATTCAAGGTATCATTCCCTATCTTGTCCGTCGTTCTGCTTTGTTTGAACCCGGTGAACTCACGATTGATGGTTTATTAATTGAAGGTAAAGTGACTGTACAAGCAGGCGAACTGAAGCATCTAGAAATTGCTCATTGTACTTTAGTTCCTCGCTATGAGTGGGGATTAGAGGTTCAAGCGACCGAACTGCTACAGCCTTTTGCGATAGATGAAGATCCCTGCGATCACACCGAAGAAGAGGAACAAAATCCCTGGAGCTTGATCGCGATCGTTCTCTACGCCGTGTCGATCCTAAACCGCCTAATTCGCCTTGGTTTTGGTTCACACGACCTCTCGCCACAACAACGACTACAACTTCTAATTGGATTTACTTACAAGGAGTTTGAAACGCTCTGGTGCGCTTTACAAGAGGAGCTGTACCAATTTCAACAGCAGACAGAAACAGAGGAATGGTGGTGCTTAGAGCCGATGCAAGTTTATCTAGGCAGCAATCGCGAACTTACGATCGCACTAACTCACAGTATCTCTGGTCCCATTCATCTCCCAGACTCAGTTCTAAACCTCAAAATTGAGAGCAGCATCATTGATCACGGTGCAGAACGAACCGATAGTTCACGTCAACTAGGAGAAAGCGCGATCGCGGCTCCAGGTGCGATGCTCGAAGTCGATACAACAACCATTCTAGGCACCACTAAAGCCCGCAGCATTCAAGCCAGCGATAGTATTTTTGATGAACTCGTCCGAGTGCGCGATCAGCAGGTCGGCTGTATGCGGTTTTGTTCTGTGCCTCCTGGATCACAGACACCTTCACGCTATCGCTGTCAACCAGATTTAGCGCTACAAGAATTGCAAACTTTGCCACCCGCAATTACGGCTTTAGCGATCGCTTCCAATCATCAGCGTTTCTTAGGCACTGTAGAACAAGGTGTGTTTCAGTCTCAACCTGATCAACCTATTTGGCAACAAACACAATTAAAGGATCGAACAATCTCTGCTCTGATTGCAGATTCACAAGACATTCTAGCTGGAACATCTATAGGAGAGATTTTTCAATCAACCGACGGTAATCCGTGGACACTTGCACAAGTAGTCACTAATGTAGAAGTAACCGCATTTGCCGCCTATACTCATCCCGAACAAGGCAGAGTTCTTTTAGCTGGAACCGCAGGAAATGGCATCTTCAAAGCCAATTCGCAGCCCAATCAGTGGGAACCAATGGGTTCAGAGAGTTTAGCCAATCAAAATGTCACTGAGATCGCGATCGATCCTGAAAACCGGATCTTCGTGGGAACTGAGAGCGGCGTTTTCCGCTGGTCAAAACGGCGCGATCTCTGGCGTTTAGTTGGACTAGAAGATCAATCTATCACCGCCCTAGCGATCGACAGCGATAAACGCATTTTTGCTGCAACCAATGAAGGACAGGTTTTTCGTTCTAGCGATTTGGGCAATCGCTGGATTCTAGCTAGCAAAAATCTCACTCAAGCTAAAATTACTGCTCTCGCAGTTCAATCTCTCGCCAGAAGCGCAATGCTGGAAGGATTGGTTCTTAAAGGTGAAGCAACGCAAGTTTTGAAAGAAGGCAGTGCTGTCACGATTCAAGGACATACCCGCACGATTCAAACGGTAAATTTTGAGCCTGAAACCTCAAAATTTGAAGCGATCGTCGATCGTGAATTCTGTCCCGAGCTATCAGGTGAAATCACATTTTCCACTCACTTCCTGTTTGCAGCAACGGCTGGAAGCGGCATCTATCGCTCCACAAATCACGGCAATTTTTGGAAGCCTGTGATCTCGGCTCCCCGACTTTCCGATCGCAACATTACAGCACTGACAATCGCATCCGATCAAACTTCAATTCTGGCGGGAACTGCGATCGGGAACGTTCTTCATTCCCAGGATCACGGCGATCGCTGGACTCCACTTAATCAGGGATTAAACGAGGTCGATAAAGTGCTGCCCCTACTCACCCGGATTCAGCCAATTTACAAGTCTCCGAACTATGGACAACCCGACTATTGCCAACTGAATCAAACCTGTGCTCTAGAAATCCGTCAAGGTGCTGAAGATGGCTCTGAACTTGGAGTCTTTAGTGTTCTCAAACAATCCCAACGGGAAGAAAACTTGAGAACACTACTTCAGGAATACTTACGATTTGGCTTAACAGCAGAACTCTTTTACATGACTTAGGGGAGACACCAATGAAAGGCGATTTTACTCGATCGACATTTCAAGTCAAGAAACACTATAGCAGCGTCCGAATGCAACAAGGGCGGCTGCAACTCGATGCAGATTGGAATGAACAAGCAGACATTCAAGCTCACTTACTCCAGACCCTTTCGCAAGATTTGATCGGGATGTGCGGAATTCCCAAGAACGATAGTCCTGAGAGCTTCAAAATTACGCCCACAGATGACCACAAGGATCTGAAAATTGGCGCTGGGCGAATCTATGTAGATGGCATCTTATGCGAACTAGAAGAGACGACAACTTATCAAGCCCAAGTGAGCTATCCACCAACCGCCATTCAAATTGATTTGCCCGATGGATTAAAGGATGCGACTTATCTCGCTTATCTCGATGTTTGGCAACGTCACATCAGCGCGATCGAAGATCCCTCGATTCGTGAAGAAGCTCTCAACGGTGTCGATACAGCCACTCGAAGTCAAACGATCGCGCAGGTCAAACTACAACCCCTGGCCGGATCAGATACGCCCGAATCTGTGATCGAAAACAAGAAAAAGCGTATCGCTAAAATGCAAGCTAAAAAAGTCTCCGACAATAGCATTTTAGAGACTCATTTATATCGAATTGAAATTCATCAGCGAGGCGAAGTTGGCAAATCAACCTTCAAGTGGTCACGAGATAACGGCATTGTTGTAAGCGAAATAGAAGTTATCAAAGAAAACATGATTACGCTCAGTGCCAAAAGCAATGAGATGTGGCAATCTTCTCAACCCGATCAATGGATTGAGATCACGAATGAAACACGAGAGTTAGCTGGACAACCAGGCACATTAGTTCGCTTAGAACGAGTATTCGGCGATCGCTTAATTTGCGATAAATCAAGAGAATTTGATAGCTTTGAACGATCGCTGCTCAAAGACACAGATCCTCAGGAGGCAAAGCAACAAAAGCTCAAAGTCAGACGCTGGGACTACACATCAGATACAGATTCTACAAGTTCAGGCGGCATTCCGACGAGCCAAGATTGGATTCAGTTAGGCAATGAAGGCATTCAAGTTAAGTTTGAAGCCGAGTCTCTCTATGAAACAGGAGATTATTGGCTCATTCCAACTCGCTCAATCAGGGAAAGCCTAGAATGGGTGGGCGACTCAGGCGACCTCTCAAAATCCTATGAAGGAATTCGCCACCACTATTGCAACCTTGCAAAACTCAGCTATACCAATGGCAGATTTGAAACAGATATTAATTCAGATTTGCGGGGCACCTTTTTGCCGCTGACGAAACAAGATGCTACTAACAATGGTAACATTGGTCTAACCGAGAACCAGCAGCTTGCAAGACTCCATGTTCAAGGTGCGAAAGAAATCGCAGGCGGAACGCTAAATCCCCACCCTGATCCGAGCGAACTTGATATATCGGCAGATCCAAAACTGTTAAATGTGGGCGATACAATTCAGGTCGATGATCAAAAGACTGTAATTACTGGAAAATCTAGCAGTCCTGGAATTTTTCAGATTCACCCACCTCTCAGCATCACTTCATCAAAGCCTTTTTCTTATCAGCAACCGATTGTTCGTTTTGCAGATAGCAACGCCAAAACACAAGTGATTGTCACCTCGGAAGGCAAAGTCGGCATTGGAACCGAAGGTCCAACAGAACCGCTAGAAGTCAAAGGCGCGATCGTCGCTGAAGCCCTTAAGCTACCTCCGAATGGAACCTTTGAAGCCGGAATTGTCAAAGCACAAGAATTCCAACTCCAAAAGCTTCAATCTGACAAATCACAGCTAGTCTACGGAGCCTGGAAGGTCGTAACGGGGGGCAGCAATCAAGTTCAATTCACGGCTAATCGCGCCCAGAACGTTAGTTTTGCCTTTCATGATGGCAATGTTCGACTCACGGCTTCTGATGCTGCAACGCCGATCGAACTATCGATTGGAAATACAACACTCAAGCACACAAAGGATTTACTATCCGTCGATACGAATGTGGTCATTCAGACGGAAGACTCTACAGCAAAATTAACTGTAGAAGGTCAAATCAGTACAGAAAGTCTAGAAGTTACAACCGATAGTAAACTTGGGTCTTTAGTGATCGATCAATCCCTCAGATTTAGGCAGGGGCAGGCTGTTCGGCAAATTTCCACAGATAGTACCTTTCAAGAATCGAATCATGAAACCCTGCCCTCTCAGTTAGCAATTAAGACCTATATTGATAGAAACCTTCAGCCGATTGCTGAAGCTCTTCAGAGCCGCGCCTTTCTCAATGGTTCTAATGGCATTGATTTCAGTGCCCAAAATTTGACAGTCTTTCGGTTGTTGTCTCTTGCCCAAGGCGCACGAATCAACGAATTCTCCACGCGTTCCGAGCTACGGGACACCCATCTAGCGGTTCCAACGGAACAAGCAGTCAAAACCTATGTCGAAAATCGCTTACAGCAAGTTATCAATCCTCCGCAGCCCGATCCAGAAAAATTCACGGTTCAGGGATTACCGACCCAGGATGGCGACATCAGCGACATCCAGCCTGGAAAAATCCGCTCAACCTCCGCCCTTCAGGTGGGAGATACAATCACGATCGACGATCAATTTCCAAGGCTAATCACCCGTGCCGAAGGTTCATCCTTCAGTATCATGCCACCGCTTGATCCGGTTCCCTCTGCAACAACGCTCCAGCATCAACCTGCGATCGCAACTTTCACAGATAGCAGCGGCAACGACCAACTTGTGATTGCAGCGGATGGTTTAACGGTGATTGGAGGCATCGATGCAGAAGATCCAATAGAATTTAGTACGCCGCTAACCGAAACAAAGCTCTATGTAAATGGGCGAGTGTTTGGAAAAGATATCAGAGGAGATCTGCAACAATTATCATCTAGGAAGCTAAAAGAAGACATTGCTGATCTTTCCAGTCAAGAAGCAGGTCAACTGTTAGAGTCACTCAATCCAGTCAAATTCGTCTATACTGCCGATCAGAATAAAAACGTTCGGATTGGCTTTATTTCAGAAGATGCTCCTGATCTCGTTTCATCGGAAGATCAAAAAGCGATCAATCCGTTAGATGTAGTCGCGATCTTAACTAAAGCCATTCAAGATCAGCGACAAACAACTCTAGTACTCTCTCACCTCGTTGATCGTCAACAGTTAGAAATCAGTAAACTGCAAGAACAGGTCAAGATGCTAGAGCAAAAATTAAGTCAAAAACGTTGGCCTTTATAAACGCGCACATTAGGAAGGTAATCCATGAACACAACCTCAACTGATACTCAAAAAGGGCAATCCGCCCTAGTTCAACTCAACTCAAAAGGCGAACTGCAATGGATTCAGGTCAATCCGAATCCGATTAAGTATCACGCAGCCGAACTCTGGGACACGCTCAAGGAACGAGAGACTGCGATCGTTTACAAGCAAGCCCTGCATAAAACCTGGCTGATTTTGCGACAAGCGATCGCGCTCATTTTCTTTATCATTCTCCTTGGGTTTGCACTGCTGATTGTGATTTGGGGAACAGGGTTTACGCTAGGTGTTGCCCTTCAGAAATGGATTGATAAACAAGAACGTCAACCCGAAGATTTTGTCAGTACGATTCTCAATGCACTACGATCGCCTATCGATCGATTAATTCAATGGGCAAAACAATATGTAGAACGGTATTTACCGATTCTCAAATCTACCAATGGGAAATCTTCTAGCTCAGAGTCAACCGACCAGAAATAGGAATTCTTCTCGATCGTTTGTAAACTCCATTGTTTCTCAGGCAAAAAAATATGCTAGCAACACTCTTGTTTTGGCTGATTGTTGTTCCAGTCTTTTTCGCATTTCTGTTAGGCTTTATCGTCTCTAGTGTGTCTGGAGAATCAACTCAAAAAGAATAGTCTTCTTTTCCAAATCTTTAGGGCACCTTGAAAAATTGGGTTGTGTCGCAAATACTTTTTAGTGACAAACGAAGTCTCTCTTTCGCGTTCCGTTAAGCGCTAATTCCAAACAGTTCTTCGATAAACTTCGCTTGAGACACACTCTCCCCTTTGCTGATTTCCTTCACTTGTCCTTTGCGAATCATACTCATGGCTTCAATCCCGCTCAAGGTTCGTCTTGCCGTGTTAAATGAGCCGAATCCCATCATGGGCTTGGTCAGTCGCTTGATGTGGTTGTGTCGCAAATACTTTTTAGTGACAAACGAAGTATCTCGTTCGCATTCCGTTAAGCGCTAATTCCGAAGAGTTCTTCGATAAACTTCGCTTGAGACAGACTATCCCCTGGTATGTTGAGAGTGTGGTAGACCGGTATCCCC